>OKWV01000328.1_pt1 | contig 5149 bp, 4 predicted proteins | sample 1607231 | NCBI WGS metagenome assembly OKWV01 (sample SAMN07501066, study PRJEB24779) | human gut metagenome | isolation source: stool | host: human infant | place: USA: Pittsburgh, PA | reverse complement strand
TCGCACCGCCGCTACATGGCGGGCGCCGCGACCAATCCCGATCCGGACGTCTTCACCTATGCGGCGGGACAGGTGCGCGCCGCGCTCGAGGTGACGCATCGGCTCGGCGGCGCCAACTACGTGTTGTGGGGCGGCCGCGAAGGCTACGAGACCTTGCTCAACACCGACCTCAAGCGCGAGCTCGACCAGCTCGGCCGCTTCGTCTCGCTGGTCGTCGAGCACAAGCACAAGATCGGCTTCAAGGGGCCGCTCTTGATCGAGCCGAAGCCGAAGGAGCCGACCAAGCATCAGTATGATTTCGATGTCGCCACCTGCTACGGCTTCCTGCAGCGCTATGACCTGCTGAACGACGTCAAGCTCAACATCGAGCAGAACCATGCCATCCTCGCCGGCCATTCGTTCCAGCATGAGGTCGCGCTGGCGCAGGCGCTCGGCGTGTTCGGCTCGCTCGACATCAATCGCGGCGACGATCTGCTCGGCTGGGACACCGACCAGTTTGCGATGAATGTGCCGGAGCTGGCGCTGGTGTTTCACGAGCTCCTCAAGGGCGGCGGCTTCACCACCGGCGGGCTGAATTTCGACGCCAAGATCCGGCGGCAGTCGATCGACCCGGATGATCTGCTGCACGCCCATGTCGGCTCGATGGATGCATGCGCGCGCGCGCTGCTCGCCGCCGATGAGATGCTCGCGGCTGGCGCGCTGACCGCGCCGCTCACGGCGCGCTATGCAGGCTGGGACGGCGAGGAGGGGCAGGCGATCCTCGCCGGCCGCCGCTCGCTCGCCGACCTCGCCGACAGTGCCCTCACGTCCGGGCTCGATCCGCAACCGCGTTCGGGCCGGCAGGAATATCTGGAAAGCGTGGTGAACCGTTATGTCTGATGACAATAGCCTGCGCATGTCGGTGAATGAAGGGGGCGGAGCGGCGATCAGCCCGGCCGCTCAGCCGGTCCTTGAGCTCAAGGGCGTCGGGAAGCAATTCGGCGCGATCCGCGCGCTGCAAGGCGTGGATCTTTCGATCGGCGCCGGCGAGGTGGTCGGCCTGATGGGCGACAATGGCGCCGGCAAATCGACCCTGGTGCGGATCATCGCCGGCAATTTCCCGCCGAGCCAGGGCTCGATCCATTTCTGCGGCCGCGAGGTGCATTTCCATCGGCCGAGCGAGCACCAGATCGGCGGCAAGAATTATCCGATGGAGGCGCATTTCGTGCACCGCGCCGCCTCGGGCGGGCTCGCCGTGGTCGGCGTGCTCATGACGACGGGCCGTCCCAATCCTGCCTTTGCGCAGATCGTGGCGACGATGCCCGACAAGGAAGGCCCCGCGGTCAAGGCCGATGCGCGCATCAATCCGAACCAGATGCTGCCCAACCGCCGCTCGTATTATCGCTATGCCGGCTCGCTGACGACGCCGCCCTGCTCGGAAGTGGTCGAGTGGCTGCTGCTGGCCGATCCGATCCAGGTGGCGGAAGCCGACGTGGCGAAATTCGCCAAGCTCTATCCGATGAACGCCCGTCCGGTGCAGAAGCTCGACCGCCGCTTTGTGCTGCAGGGGGTGTAGTCGACCGCCCGTGCGGGGCAAAGGGCACCGCCAAACATTACGCTGTCGTCCCGGCTCAAGGCCGGGACGACACCTTTTTTGAGGCCAGCAGCATGGCCATCACGCGGAGCGCGCCAGCGCACCGTCGATCATCGCCACCGCGTTGTTGAGGCCGTAGACCGCGACGAAGGAGCCGAACCGCGGGCCCTTCTCCTGGCCGAGCAGCACCTGATAGAGCATGTTGAACCAGTCCAGCGACACGCCGGGCCGGCCGTCCTTGCCCTTCTTGGCGTGGTCGAGGAACGGCTCGCGGCGGCCGATCTCATAGACCACGTTCTGGATGTCCTCGGCCGGCGCCTCCGCCGGCAGGTTCGACAGCGCATCGCGCAGGTCCTGCAGCGCCACGCGCTCGCCTTCGGTCGGCTCGCGGAACGTCTTCGTCGGCGCGACAAAGTCGCGGTAATAATTGATGGCGTAGCCGACCATCGCGTCGAGCTTCGGATGCGTCTGCGGCGTCACGCCCGGCCGGTAGCGGCCGATGAAGCCCCACAGGGTCTCGGCATTCTCGGCATTCGACGACGACACCAGCGTCAGCAGCAGCTGGAACGTCACCGGCATGTCGGCCTTCGGCGGCGTCCCGGAATGGATGTGCCAGACCGGATTGCCGAGCTGCTGCTTGGGGTCCTGCTTCGGAAAGCCTTCCAGGAACTGCTGGTAGTCGTCGACATTGCGCGGGATGACGTCGAAATACAGCCGCTTCGCCGCCTTTGGCTCGCGATACATGAACAGCGACAGCGATTCCGGCGACGCGTAGCGCAGCCATTCGTCGATGGTCAGGCCATTGCCCTTCGACTTCGAGATCTTCTGGCCCTTCTCGTCCAGAAACAGCTCGTAGTTGAAGCCCTCCGGCGGCGTGCCGCCGAGCGCCGCGCAGATCTTGCCCGACAGCTTCACCGAGTCGATCAGGTCCTTGCCGGCCATTTCATAGTCGACGCCGAGCGCGTGCCAGCGCATCGCCCAGTCCGGCTTCCATTGCAGCTTGCAATGCCCGCCGGTCACCGGGACGGTCATCCGCTCCTTGGTCTCGGGATCGTCATAGGAGATGGTGCCGGCCTTGGCGTCGTGCGCGACGATCGGCACGTACAGCACGAGGCCGGTGCGCGGGCAGATCGGGAGAAACGGCGAATAGCTCGCCGCGCGCTCCTCGCGGAGCGACGGCAGCATGATCGCCATCACCTTTTCCAGTCGCTCCAGCATGCGCAACAGCGCCGCATCGAACTTGCCGGAGGTGTAGTACTCGGTCGAGGACGCGAATTCGTAATCGAACCCAAACCTGTCCAGGAAGGCGCGCAGCCGCGCATTGTTGTGCGCAGCGAACGACGGATACTCGTTCGAAAACGGATCGGGGATGCGCGACAGCGGCTTGCCGAGATGGCTCGCCAGCATCTCCTTGTTCGGCACATTGTCCGGCACCTTGCGCAGGCCGTCCATGTCGTCGGAGAACGCCAGGAGCCGGGTCTTGATCTTGTCCTCGGTCAGCACGCGAAAGGCATGGCGCACCATCGTGGTGCGCGCGACCTCGCCGAAGGTGCCGATATGCGGCAGGCCGGACGGGCCGTAGCCGGTCTCGAACAGCACCTCATCCTTAGGGGTCTTCTTCAGCCGGTTGACGATCGCTTTCGCCTGTTCGAACGGCCAGGCGTTGGAGTTTTCGGCGAGCGCGCGCAGATCGCTCGGGCTGGTTGGGACAAGGTCGATCGTGGACATCTGAACTACCGGTTCTTCAAAGGAGCAGAAAACTAACACAAGGCGTCATCGCGAGCGAAGCGAAGCGATCCAGTCTTCGTCAGACCCTTGGATGGCTTCGTCGCTCCGCTCCCGCAATGACGGTGGATGCGCAGCGACGATGGGCCCGGCGCGATACGCCTTTGCCCACCCTGGCGTGGAAACATCAGAACGGGCTGATCGAGAAATAGCGCAGCCACAGATCGGTGTAGCGGCCTTTTTCCCAGACCCGGAACAGCGCCCAGTTCAGGGCCTGGCGCAGCAGGTCATTGCCCTTGCGCACCCCGATCCCGACGCCCTCGCCGAAATAGCGGCTTTCGACGAAAGGTCCACCAGAAAAGGCGCAGCAATCGGCGGAATCAGTGCCGTTGACCCAGAACGCCAGCGAAATGCCGTCGCCGAAGATCAGATCGACCTCGGCCCGCCGCAACGCCTGCCGCAGCGCCTCATCATTCGGATAGGTCTTGATCTCGGCGTCGGTGAACATCGCCTTGAGATAGGCCTCATGGGCGGTGCCGGCGATCGCGCCGATCTTCTTGCCCTCGAGAAATTCCGGGCGGATCTCGGTCATGACGGCGTCGCGCCGGGACACGAAGCGCGCCGGCGCCCGGTAATAGGGATCGGAGAAATCCAGCCGCGCCCGCATTTGCGGCGTCACCGCCATCGACGCGATGATCGCATCGCCGCGGTTGGAGGAGAGCGCGTCCAGCAGGGTTTCGAAGCGGCGCATCTGGACGGTGCAGGTCACCTTGATCTCGTCGCAGATGGCTCGCGCCAGATCGACGTTGAAGCCGGCCGGATTGCCATCCGGACCGGTGAAGTTGAACGGGGGATAATCGGTCTCGGTTAGGAAGCGGATCACGGTGAGGCGGGAAAGATCCGGCCGCTCGGGACGGCGGCGCGGATCCCAAAAGCCGGGCACGGCCTGCGGCGCAGCCTCGACCGGCGGCTTGATCGGTGCCTGGGCATGCGCGTCCGACGCGGCACCGGCCACGCCAAGACAGAGCAGCAGGCCCGCAATGGCGGCGCGGGCGGTCCAGATCGACTTCGCAGCTTGTGACAAGACGGTCGGCATTTGCGGTCCCGAGGTCAGCGCGCCTTATAGACCATCCAAGCGCAAATTCGAGGCTGGATTCGGCTGGAAGACAGCCCTCCGCCCTAAGCGTTAATGCTCAGAGGTATTTTTTCAGGTCGGCTGCCGCTTCCTCCGGGGTCCGCTTCAGGTTGAAAGGCGCAACAAACCGGCCATTGCGATCCATCAGATACACCAGGGCCGTATGGTCCATGGTGTAGTCGCCGTCCTTGAGCGGAACCTTCTTGGCATAGACGCGGTATTCGGTGAGCACCTTGGCGAGCACCTCGGGATCGCCGGTCAGCCCCTTCAGATGCGGATCGAAGCTGGAGAGGTAATCCTTCATCGTCGCCGGATTGTCTCGCTCGGGATCCACCGAGATGAAATAGGCGTTGACGCTATCGGCGTCCTTGCCCATGGCGCGCAGCACCTCGGAGATCTCGAACAGCGAGGTCGGACAGACGTCCGGACAATGGGTGAAGCCGAAGAAGATCAGGGTTGGCCGTCCCTGCAGGCTCTGCTCGGTGACGACCGCGCCGCTCTGATCCGTCAGTTGAAACGGGCCGCCGATCGCGGCCGGCGCCGCGATATTCCGCCCGCCCCCCATGATCAGGAACATCAGTGAGAGCCCGACCACCAGGCTGGCGGCAAAGGCGCCGACGATGACGAGCGGGCGCGTGACATTACGCGGCATGCCGAGTTCCTTCACTCTCTCTCAGAAGCAGGCCCGAAGGCCGGCAGCCATGATCTCGAAGAAC
>OKWV01000326.1_pt1 | contig 5159 bp, 5 predicted proteins | sample 1607231 | NCBI WGS metagenome assembly OKWV01 (sample SAMN07501066, study PRJEB24779) | human gut metagenome | isolation source: stool | host: human infant | place: USA: Pittsburgh, PA | reverse complement strand
CCCCCGTTTTGTTGGGACCATGTGTCTCACAAAGATTTTTCGCTGCCGCTAAATCGCCACGATGGATTTGACGTAAATCCAAATAAAACAAAGGGATAATTCGAATCCCTGTTGAATCGAATAAGCCTAAAATTTGAATCGATCGCAGTTAGTTCAAATGCGCTGCATTAAGCCGCGCAGGGCTGTTATTGCAGCGTCGCGCGCGCGCTCAGTCGCGCTCATTAACTGCAATGGATGGCTTGGGCGGTGGCCGAACGCGACACGGCGCCCGCGATGGCGGACGCCGTGTGCCCCGTGGAGTTGCGGGATTTGCGGAACTTGCGGCTTTACCGCGCGGTAACGCTCTCTTCGAGCGTTTCGGCAAGCTGCGGATGGACAAACTCGATGGCGAAGCCGCCTTCGAGATTTCGCACCACGCGCGCCTGCACGCGGCCGAGCATCACCTGCGATTTCATCGGCGGCCGGGTCTCGGCGGCAATGGCCGCGCCCGACAGCGACATGTCGATGATGCGGCAGGTCATCTTGGTGCCGTCCTCGAGCGTCAGCACCGCGATCGGGTTGCGCGGAATGATGCGGTCGTGGCGGCGATCCTCCGGCAGATTGAGTATGTCGCGATTGGCGAGCCAGGTGAGCTGGGCGGCGAGCTTGTCGCGCTTGCGCGCGGTCGCGCCGATCGTCATCGCAAAGCCGTTGTCGATGATGCGGGTGATCTTGCCCTCGACACGGCCGATATGGTCGAGATAGGCGATCACGCGGTCGCCGACATTGCCGATGCCGGGCGCCAGCAGCGCCAAGCCGCCGGGCGACATGTTGATCACCTGGCAGGGAAACTCACGGCGATCCGGCAGCATGTAGCGGCCGAGCAGGTGGACCTTGACCCGCTGGAAACGGCGACGCTCCTCGGCGGCCGGCAGAGACAGTTTTTTGTTCGGCAACGCCATGTTTCGCCACTCAAAGCCGGCTCTTAACAGGGCCGGACGATCCAGCAACGAAACTAAATGCTGCAGGGTTAATTCAGCGTTATCGCAGCACCGCGCTTATGCATGTGGTTCGCGTTTTGCGGGAACTATGTAAGCCAAGGTGAGCGCGGGCCCGCATCATTCGGGGGCGCTTCGGGCGACGACAGCCCTCAGCGCAGCCCTTCATAGACCATCAGGCCGCGGGCGAGGGCGAGCTTGCGCAGCGCGCGCGGCACGATCGGCTCGGTTGGCACATGGAGGTAACGCCAGGACGCGATCTCCAGCGGTCCGAGCGCGCCTTGCGGCGTTTCGAACGGCGCGAGCAGGCCGGTCAGGCTGATCGGTTCATGCGCCCGCGTGGCGAATGGCAGCAGCAGCAGCTCGAAATGGGCGGTCGTGCGATCGGGGGCCTGTGCGGTCACGCCCGCAATGGCGGGCAGCGTCTCCTCGCAGACGACGGTCGTGATCTCCTCGATCTCGCGGCGGCTCGCCGGCGCGAAATGCGCCGGAAAGCTCTTGTCCTTCACATCGCCGCCGAGCAGGGCGCACAGCCGGGTGCCGGCCATGCGGAACGGAAAGCCGCTGTCGGCATCGCAGGACAGGACAAAGCTGTCGCCGAGCAGTTCGCGCACGGCAGCGGGTTCGAAGTCGCCGCGCTCCGGCGCCTTGGCATGGCCGCGCCGATCGTTCCAATAGGCGAAGAACTCGCGATTGGACGGATGTTTCATCTGGATGACCCCTCGCGCCGTCGACGCTCCCGAGACATCGCTGTCTCGTTTTCGTCCAGGCGCCTCCCTGGTTTGTTGTGCAGGAGGGGCTGTGCAGCGTCCATGCCGATGGTGCGATCGTGCCGGCCTTCTCCTCGGCTTCCGCGCGTTAAGGTTAAATTAACGATGTGCTTGGCGAAGGCGTTGGGGCCGTTAAGATCGCGTTCACCAAATCGCGGCGGAAGGTGGAAGGTCCGCCGCGGATCGGTTGAAGACACGAGGCGGCGTCAAACAGTCCGGTCACCGCGACGGGGAGGGGTGGGGAACGACCCCCGGGCTTCCCGCGACGGAAAGGCTGGCGGATCTCGAGGGAGGGTTTTCTCAGAACCCTCCCTCTTTCATTTGGTCGCTTTGATTGGTCCCATTCATTTAGTCCATTGTTTTAGTCGCTTGGGTCGCGGCTCGCGCCGCCGGCCGCGCTCGTCATCAACTCTGCATGTGCGCGCTTGCGCAGATCGGCGGAAGCCGCCTATCTGACGGGTCTGTTCCTCCCGTGGAAGGCGTTCGTTTTGGATTCCCCGTCAGACCTCCCGCAAGATCCGCCGCTGGCCACGTCGCGGGAACCGATCCTGAACCTGCCGGGGGCGCTGACCGCCTACATCGTCCTGATCGCGGCCATCCATCTGCGCGTCCTGCTGCCGGAGGATTGGGACACGTTGATCATCGACCTGTTCGCCTTCGTCCCGAAACGATACGACCCCACGCTGATGGATGGGGCGTTTCCCGGCGGGACGCCGGCCAAGGTCTGGACGTTCGTCACCTATTCGCTGCTGCACGCCAATCTGACGCATATCGGCTTCAACGTGCTGTGGCTGCTGCCGTTCGGCAGCGCGCTGGCGCGCCGCTTCGGCGCATTCAGGTTCTATCTGTTCATGGCGGTCACGGCGGCCGCCGGCGCGCTGGCGCATCTGCTCACCCATGAGCACGCGCTGGCCCCGATGATCGGCGCCTCGGCCTCGGTGTCCGGGACGATGGCGGCCGCGATGCGCTTTGCGTTCGTGAAGGGCAGCTTTCTGTCCTTCAGCCGCGGCGATGCGGATGTGGCGGCGCGCGTGCCGGCGCTGTCGCTGTCGCGTGCGCTGCGCAATCCGCGGGTGCTGGCGTTCCTGGCGATCTGGTTCGGCGTCAACATCGTGTTCGGCGCTGGCGGCCTGTCGATCGGCGCCGAGGGGGCCAATGTGGCTTGGCAGGCCCACATCGGCGGCTTTGTCGCCGGCCTCATCCTGTTCGCGCTGTTCGATCCGATCACGCATGTGCGTGATGATGCTGCACCTGCGCTGCCGTCGGATGTCATCGATCGTTAGTTGCCGCGATCCTGCGCTTGCGAGCGGCGCCGATTTCATTCATCATTTGCGACAGGTGCAACCGGGGCACGACTCCGGGCGAACAGAGCGGGCTGTTTTCATGAGGTCATGATGCGGCCTGCCGGCGCGATTCAACCAGAGCGCGACTGGTGCATTGCCAGACTGTCGATGGACGCAGACTCTCGATGGACGCTGCGTGAGATGCGGTCCGAGACGCATGGTGCGGCTCGCAGCCACGTCGTCGACCAACTTCTCTAAGACCAACTTCTCTAAGACTCGCTGCCTCAAGAGTAAGACTCGCTACCTCAAGACTCGCTGACTGAAATCTGCTGCAAGCATCGGCCGTCACGACGCCTCGATGAGAAGGGCGCACCGGCCTTCCAAGGAGACGAGCAATGACAGTACGTGCGATCCTCGACATCAAGGGCCATCAGGTCGAGAGCGTCGAGCCCCAGACCACACTTGCCGACGCCGCCAAGCTGCTCGCCGACCGCAAGATCGGCGCGGTGTTGGTGATGTCGGGCTCGCGGATGGAGGGCATCCTCTCCGAGCGCGACATTGTGCGCTCGCTCGGCGAGCGCGGTGCCGCGGTTCTCACCGAGCCCGTATCCGGCGTGATGACGCGCCGCGTCGTCAGCTGCCGGCCGGCCGACACGGTTGCGTCGATCATGGAGACGATGACCACCGGCAAGTTCCGCCATCTGCCGGTCATCGACGGCGGACTGGTGGTCGGGCTGATCTCGATCGGCGACGTCGTCAAGAACATCATCCGGGATCTCGAGCACAATGTGGACGACCTGATGGGCTTCATCATGCAAGACGGCCCTGGGGGGTGACACACGACGGCGGTGACCCGTTCCGAAACGCATGGCTGCTTCGGACTCAAAGGCGACATCGTTAGCGCTCAGTAACGGCTGAACGAAAAATGTTCTGCCTTTGATTTTCGCTTCCTTGTTCGGAGCGGTGCAGAGTGCCGCGTGGACAATATCGGCAACGACCAGGAAGATGAGAACAAAGCTCGTATTCGCAGCGCTTCTGAGTTTCGCTGCGATCGTTCTGGGCCACGCGTACGTTCGTGGCTACCCACCCTTCAACTCTCAATTTGTGCAAACGTGTGATAGAGCAATCAAGGAGCGGCTGGTTGTTCCGTCCACCTATGAACGGATTAGCGTAGACGAGTTTCGGAAGACAATGACGTTCGATGAGTTCTTCAAGGACCCTCTACGGCCTAAGTCTGAAGCAGCCAGGAACGCCATGGTCCAAGTCGCACGAGTGCCGCCGGTTCAGTATGTCGCGCTCATCGATTACCAAGCTCAGGACCCCATTGGCGCCATCATTCGCGAAAGGGCAACATGCACTTTCAACTCACTAGATGGGAGCGACATGCCTGAACGTACGTATTGGGTGAAGATCGACGGCGAATATAATATGGCGTGGACTGCGAGGCAGCCGAACGCGGCCGCGCTCTTATCGCGCCTAAGACGGTGATTGATGGTCAGCTTATGGCCCAAGCAGACTTTGACTTCCGGCAATTTTAACTCTTATCGGCCATCTACATGCCCTAGCGTTGGATTTGAAAAACTCGCGCGCCCATGCTGACGCGCTCGAGAATCCGTGTGGGGAGGCCGTCAATGGCTCAGGAAACGTCGAGGCCGCGCATCGGGGAAGGGCGCATCGGCAGTTCACTCTGCGCCGCGATCGGCGTGCTCAGCGTCGCTGCTGTGCTGTGCCTGCGCTACCCGGCCTTTCTTACGACGCCTGAGCTGCGGGTCCATTACGACGTCGAACTGCTGCGCCTCACGCTGGCGATCGCCATGGTCATCGGGGCCTGGCTCGGGGTCGTCGGGATCGTGCTCGGCGGCCCGCGGCTGCAGGCTGCGATCGGCCTCAGCGCGCTGTTTCTCGCCACGCTGCTGGGTGGGCCCTACGTGCCGACACCGGATTTTCTCCAGCCGCGCTTTTATCTCGGCCTCGACTGGCTGGTGCTCGATCTCTTCTTCACCGGCGCAGCCTTCGTGCTGCTGGAGTGGATCTTCCCACGGGTGCGGCCGGAGCAAGGGCCGCTCAGTCCCGGCTGGAAGCTCGATCTCGCTTATTGCGGCGTCAACCACCTGCTGATCGGCATCTTC
>OKWV01000325.1_pt1 | contig 5164 bp, 7 predicted proteins | sample 1607231 | NCBI WGS metagenome assembly OKWV01 (sample SAMN07501066, study PRJEB24779) | human gut metagenome | isolation source: stool | host: human infant | place: USA: Pittsburgh, PA | reverse complement strand
TCGAACCCCCGATACGTTGCCGTATACACACTTTCCAGGCGTGCTCCTTCAGCCACTCGGACACCTCACCACATTGTTTTGATGCCACACCTCTGGGGGGCAACGGGGCGCTACTATAGGGAGTTGCACTAAAACGGTCAAGCATATTTTCGGTATTGATGATTGTTCGCTTAAGGTCTGAGCAACGACGGCGGATGACAAGCTGATAATGCGCAGCTCTACTTTGTGGCATCAGTCCAGATTGTCAGTTTTCCCGGATGCGCTGGTGCTTATCCGGGCCAGGAAATGAGGTACGCGCTGAACCGATCTCCTCGCCCTGCGGGCAGATTCCTTGCAGGCTCGTCTTCTGTCCAACTGGCTGACGCTGGTTGTCGAACCCCGGTGGGGGATTCTCATCCCCACCGGGGCGGGAGAATATAAAAGGAAAAAAGCCCGTACTTTCGTACAGGCTCTTATCTGCAATGATGGCGGCGTCATAGTCATATCTAACTTAACGGTTTGTGACAGCCATACCTTAGGATAATACTGCGACAGAATTTGATGTTCCTGTTGGCTCCACTGCCGTCGCTGTGGGCATCCCGTTTGTCTTTCATGAAATAGATTGCTCATCGTGGCCTTCCTGGCGGTAATGGCAGAATATCTGCAATTCTGTTGCCAGAGAGATTTATTTTTAAACGCCACAGTATCCGAACATATTAAATTTTCTTTCGGTGTTTTTTGTTTTTATGTCAATAGTGGCTTTAATATCGCTGCCTTCTTCATCCTCTGCTGGTTCTGCAATCGGAGCCTGTTTTACGGTGAGCGAAATGTCTTCACTTTTGTATTCTGAGGTGTTTTCTCCTGACGATATCTGTTTCAATATAGTTATCTCTCCATTCAATTTCATGATGGCAGAATACGTACACTCTCCGCCCGCGGCAGGACAAATTGCGCCTTCAACATAGTTATAGGAATCCTCTTTCTTATTATCAGTCAGACTCAGAGTACAAGTGAAATGCCTCAAATCAGTAATCTCATCATCGGCAATTTCACCAATGTCTAAACTATTAGTCTCAATGCCATCTGGCGGTATAGTAGCAGGTTCGTTTGCAGCACAGCCAGCAATACCAGATAACATCAGAGTTAAAAGGAATATAATATTTTTAATCATTTTCATCGATTCCATCAATATTAAGATCTGGGACGGTTATTTTTCCATACATTCAGATATTGAGTAGGATCTGTCACGTCGGAACGCCATCTGTAATCCCCGGTAGTTGTTGTAAGAGCCGTTGATGATGCTCCATTGGTATAAATCTCCAGATGCAACATAGATGAACCACCTCGCAACCGCCCAACCTTAGCAATAATCTGCCCTTTTTTGACGGATGAACCACCAGAGTATGAGCATGAGCCAGGAGCAATTTCGCCACAACGAAGAAGAAGGTTGCCATGTCTGATTTCTACAGCATAAGTACTCGAATAAAAGGAATAGGGGTTTTGAACTAATACTCCATCCGCAACAGCATAAATAGGCGTCCCCACAGGGAATATTAAATCGCAGCCAGCATGTTTGCGTGCACTTCCATCTTTGGCTTTGCGCGGAGCACCAAATTGATGACCTCCATTTGACCATGATTTTTCGGGGATTTTCGGGAAGGGAAAACAGAATACTTCACTTGTCTCAGCAACCGCGCCATTTGAATTAACGGGGACTGGATGACGGGGTAGTTGAAGAACCAGTAGATAAACCATTTATGAATGTGTACTGAATATCTAGTTTTTGCCAGGTCTGTGGCCCCGCGATTCAGGCATTCTTTCATCTGATCATGATTCGGCACGCCAGCGGACCAGAATTAATCTGGTCTGAGGTTCAGGCAACCAGGCGATAGCATCTGCCATACCCCGCAGGAACGACTCACTATGACCTTGAGTCATGTTGTGCAACATCCTGATATATGATGGCTCATCCCGTTCCAGAGTCAGCAACCAACAAATAAACGCCTCGCTTTCGGTTTTCCAACGGGAGTCGTTCTTAAATGCTGCATCCCATCCCTCCTGACCAGCAGCACGTAAACCATTAATATGCGCATTTAGCTGTCGACGGAATGGTGCCATTTTTGCGAAGTAACCAGCGGTGAAAAACGTCCGATATTGAGTTGTTGCCAGTAAAATACAGCATCTCTGGCATGTTGTAAGTATCCCACATATCAGTGCCTATAGGCCATGTTGTCAGTGACTCCGATTATGTTGCTTTTTTTTCTCCATGGGGCGTGGCTCACCATATAAATTAACACGTAGCGGTGAATCTTTTTTCCCTTAGAAGCGCACAACTACCATTCTGCTTCTCTACCACTCCGTTCACGTCGAGCATAAAACGCAAGCCCTGTTGTGACATCATATTCTCTCTTAAGACCTTAAGACCTTAAGACGTAAGTCAGCCGATAGTGACGGTGCCGCTGCCGATAACCACGCCGCCACAATCAATAGCATCACCGGTTCTGGCGGCGGGGAGGCCATCAATAAAAACAGTGGATGAGCCACTGGCGATTTTTCGCGGATGAGGCGGATGTTTGGGTTTTGAATGAGGAGTTAACGGATCGCCCATACGGGCGGCGGGTAAGCCGTCAATGAAGACGGTAGGGGAGCCAGCGGTGATCACGGTTTCGTAATAACCATCATGTTGAGTGCCTTTATCGTTAAGTCGGGCTGCTGAGGGCATAGGTAGTATCCTTACTGTATATTGATATATTATTGAATTTTTCATTGCATAATGAAATATAAAACAACAATATTTAATTGTGCGTGGGGTTTTAAATGTCACAATATGGCGTTAAGTAAATGGCTGGTGTTTGTTAGCACTACGATAAAATGTCTTTCATAAAACACCGTCCATTACATTCCCTTATAGTCATTGTTAATAATGGTGAGAATAAACCTTGCTTGATATTTTATTTTGTTTTTCAGTGTGTGGTATTTCATTCCTGTATACCAATTTAAATTGACCATCTTCTATTTGATACTTTTCTTTTAAATAAGGCTGAGGAATGGGCTGGGTGATTTTTTTAATTGAGCCATCCTCATTTTCTGTATATTTGTAAATGACATGAATGTTAATTTCAATTGTGTAATCAGGATTGATAATAAAATCTGAAAAACGGACTATATCTTCATAACCAAAGAGACTACCAATCAATAAAGCATCAACTAAGTTGCCTTTCTTGTCATAACTATTTAGTTGTATGTTGAGTAATAATGTGTCGGTTTCGCCTGTTTTATTATAAATTATCAGTCTGTAAGTATTTGACTTATGAACAAAGTGGCCAAGCTCATAATAACGGTTATTTTCAGCAACATATGGAGAAAGGAAGTTATCTCCTTTTACTTGAACTTTAATTTCTTGCTGATTGAATGGTTTGGTTAGTTTAAGATAATTTTCGGGTAGTTTTAACTCTATTGCATCACTATAGATATTTTGACCGATATACTGATAGTAAAATTCCAATAATGTAGAACGCTCAGAGTCAACAGGTAGAGGTAATTTTTTACTTTCTCCGCTATTACCCCCACCTATTAAAACCATAATGCAAACTAAAATTATCTTCACAAAAAATTTATTTTGTTGCATATTAACTATCTCTAATCAGTAAGTAACTCTAATGTGGGATTATATCCTTGTAGATGTATGTGATGTTGATGGTTCGCTGCATGTTTTATATTTTTCAAAATTGGACTTTCTGTTTCATTAGGATGTTCGTTTTTCCATGCTGCAGACCATTCATTCCATGTAGCACTGGTATTGGGACTATTATTACTGTCCCAGTATTTCCATCCTAAAATGCTTCCCCAACCAAATCTATTTAGCTCCTCAATGAATCTATTTTGTCTCTCAACATCTAATCCTTTCCAGCCACAAGGGTCCCCAGATTCACTGTTTAAGTTTAGGTGAATTCCGTTTCCTGACTCATCTTTCCTTAAATAGCGCATATCTAAATTCATTCCATTTTTATGACTACTACTGGGAGCGGGTGATACGCCGCAACTATCACTACCGCCATTATAATTAAAATCCGTGTAGCCCGTATTTAGCATTGCACCAAGTAAAGATGCTGTAGCAATATCACTCGCATAAGGACGTACAGTATTTATCGATAATGTAAACCTTACATTTCCATTCAAATAACTACTTATATTATCACTTATATTTATGAGGTAAATCATATCACCTCCTAATTTATCTTTATATCTATCATCGGCATATGTATCTTTTGTTACTACAATATCATATGTGCCAATTTCATATGGATTATTTGAAGAATCATGGTAAATATATTTTGCTTTACTGCGTGCGTTTTTTAGTGAGTATTCGGTTTTATCTGTGCCATTACCGGTCTCATCAATTAATTTGTATTTTATTATTCCATCATGATATATGTGATACTCGATTGATGATTTTACCCTCGTAATTTGTTGGTGTGTTATGTTGTTATTGGATTTTGATGTGATGCCAGTAGTTATTTTATTAATATCGTTCAATATGCACGCTCCATGTTCAAATTATTAAAAGACGCAACAATATTTATAGCAAAGGATAAAACCATTAAAAATTAAATATATTGTTTTCAAATGAATTTGATTAGACTGAGGGAAAACCAGAAATATAAATTGGTATCCTTCAAAAACATATTAATGATTTTAAGTTGTTGATTTGATTAAGAGGGTAAATTCAATGAATTGGCTTCATTTTTTGTCCTTTAATTAGTTTTGTGTTAAATACATCTTAAATTTTTAATGTATTATTTAATGCCGCTCCAGATTATGGCCTGACGTAACTTAAAACCATATCTGAACACTAATCTCTATAATATATCCATATAAAAACTTCATCGACAACTCCTGTGCATATGGCATGTTCGTAGTCTCCTGCCTTACTGGATGTTACAAAGCGCCGCATTATTTTTAATATCTTTAGTATCTTTAATTAAGTATTGTAAGTTGCCTTAAGATTATTAATTGCATATCAACCGAATTTTTATTTCTTCTTCTTTATCTGTAGTAAACGTTGTTGTAAATCCTTCAGCATCCGTGACTCCATTTATCTGTGAACTATCTGCAAAATAAGCAATATATTTCGTATTTGCATAAGGTACATCATCATCATCCGTAAAATGGAACTGGAGTTTAT
>OKWV01000312.1_pt1 | contig 5287 bp, 10 predicted proteins | sample 1607231 | NCBI WGS metagenome assembly OKWV01 (sample SAMN07501066, study PRJEB24779) | human gut metagenome | isolation source: stool | host: human infant | place: USA: Pittsburgh, PA | reverse complement strand
TCAACGCCGGATGATTCGAGGTTGATCACCCCGGAGACTACGCCAACCTCAATTCCTACCAACTCCGCGACGGCACCAATCAACCTCCGCTATGGCGCTCATTCTGCATGAGCTTGCCACGAACGCTATCAAGTATGGCGCACTCGGTCATGCAGACGGCAAGGTGATCATCGGCTGGGAAATTGCTGGAGACCTCTTGATTCTGACTTGGAGCGAGCGCAATTCGTCTGCTGTGCTTGCCAAGCCGACCTCGACCGGTTTCGGCAGCAGGCTCATAAAATCTGCAGTCGAAGGGCAGCTCGGCGGAAAAGTCGATATCGTTTGGGAGCGGTCTGGCGTACAACTCCGCCTGGAACTAAGCCGGACACGGCTATGCGGCTGATGTTGTCGGCGCATTTCGTTCGACGCAGCAGTGGCTTACGACCGGTAGGCGTTTGAACGCGACGTTCCATCTGCTCTGGTTGCGTCGATAGATCCGACTTCGTTTGATGCTTCAACGGGGCAAAATCGGCGGTCACGACCGGTCTGGCGCACATCGAAAAATCGCGCCCGAAAGGTTGTCGGTGTCCGGCAAACTTCGCGCTGAGGTGGCTCTGTGCTGGTGTATTCCGCCCCATCCACCGCCCGCGTTCTCGCGGTGACAAGCGGAATCGCCATCGTTCCCAGTTGGCTTTGCTCAAACGTCGTTTTCGGCAACCCCTGCTGAATGGCATGGGAGGAAAGATTGAGCAATAACATCGGACACACTCATTCAAACACCACGCGTCAGATGTCCTGCTCCGGGTGGAGCTCAGCTTTCATCTTCAACAGTTCGGCAATCAAAGCGGCCAATCCGGTCAGAACCTGCTTGTCGGTGACCTGAGACTGCATCATCCGATAGCGATCTACTCTCCTTTCGATCTCGGCGCACTTCTCACACATGGCTGCCCCGGCGCAGGTCTCTACCAGGCGTCAATGGACAAATGGCGCAGCCGTTCCGTGGCTTAGAATAGATCAAATGCCTCCAACACGGGTTGAGGACACTAGAGGTCAGGCGCGCATAGCGCACTCGACAGGAACAAACCGCGAGCCCGAGAACGGGCAAGTCTGCTAAGGGGCACAAGCGACAGCATGGCGGAAACGCGCAATCCCCCGAGGGCCAAAACCGAAATGAGTTTCGGTGGCCTTCAGCTATCGACAACGTTTACGAGGTTGCCTGCTGGATCGCGAAAGAAGAACCGACGAAGTCCCCAGCTTTCTGAAACGGGGCCATAAACTATGTCCGCACCGGCTTCTCGAACCGCGCGCTCGGTCGCAGCGAGATCGGTCACTCCGATGGAGATGACGGGTAGCTCTGTGCCACCGCCGCCTTCAGACGCAGTGTGCAGCTCGATTTTCTGGCTAGTGGCGTTGATCAGAAAAGTGATCCAGCCCATGTCGAGTGGTACATCGAGCTCGAACACCTGCTGATAGAACATTGCCAACGCGATGGGGTCACGAGTGGAGAGGTTGGCGACAATTCTCGTCACGACCATTTTCAGACTACTCCTTGCAATGGTGCCTCTGCACACGTCCGTCTATCAAAGTATAGCAAGTTGGCCTTGCCCCGCCGCTGTGATGGTCCGCTGTCGGGGCAGCTCTAAAGCCGGCTAACGGCAGCGACGATTTTGCGGACCGGCAACGGCTTTTGCAATCGGACGACATCTGCAAGGTCCCTCGGGATCACCTCAGGATCGTAGCCGTTCAGGAAGACGAATGGTACGCCGCGCGCCTTTAGCAGATGAGCGATCTCGAAGCGAGGCGCACCCCCGCCGAGATTGATGTCTAGCACAGCGTGGGTGGGTGTTGTCTCTGCAGGAGATCTCGGGTGGCTTCTTCGGTCGGGCAGAGCCCGAGTACGGCGGCTCCCGCCCCGCGCAATGCGGCGGCGGTGTCACCGGCCATATAGTCGTCGTCCTCGACCACGAGGATCCGTCGGCTGGTCAGGCCAGGCGCATTCGTCATGTCCAAACTTCCTCCTAACACCACGGATGGGGTTGGCGCATCGGTCTCCAGGACGCTTCGCCATCCTTCGATGGAAACTCGAGCCGGAAGTGGGCGCCGCCAGCGCCGATGACGACCTTTCCCGTTCCGCTAAGTTCGTAGGGGATGCGACCCTCGAGCAGGTCGGTGCCGAAGTCGCGTCGGGTCGTCGGACCGCGCGATGGCGCTTCCATTTCAATCCAACTCAAAGTGAGCCAGGTCCGGTCGTGCTTCTTGAACGTCGACCATGACACGCGAAGCCCGCCGGCAGGCGCGGAGATGGCGCCGTACTTGAGGGCGTTCGTCGCCAGCTGGTGAAAGGTCAGGGTCAATACTTCCGCGGCCTCGGAACGCGTCACGCGCATGTTCATAGCTGCGGGCGCTGCCGACCTTCTGGTCGCCCGGGTGGCCGCCCGGATAAAAGCCGCAGAATCATTGCCAGGCGGGCGAGCCGGTAGGACCTTCTGTAGGCTTGGCAATCGTGCCGGCCTGGACATCTCCAAAATAGAGGCGCCACGTCTCATTCGGGGATTGTGGATCGCGGCGGCGGGTGAGGGTGGTCATGCCCCAATTGATTCCAGCGCTGCGGCGGAAAGGAACGCCGCTAAGGCTAGGGGCGCAAGGCCTGATGTCCGCCAGCGCTTGGCTGAACAGGCTTTTCGGAACTGGGAGTGACCGCGGGGAGCCTGCCGCCCGAGACCTGATTGCCAAACTTTGAGCACGCTTTGGCATTATCGGTTCTTGATACGTCGCCCCTTCTTGTTGAGATCCACTGCCGGCGGCGTCGGCTTCAACAGGTCTGCCGGCTCGACACCGAGGCCAGCCGCGAGTGCGGCGAGCACGTCGATCGAAACGGCATTGCGGCTTCTCTCAACCAAGCTGATATAGGTCCGATCGATGTCGGCGCGGTGGGCGAGCTGCTCCTGCGAAATGCCATTGGTTCGGCGCAGGCGCTTCAAGTTGGCGGCCAGGACGTCTCGGATGTTCATCTCCAAGACAGCACAGGCTTGTCGAGTATTTCACCACGGAGTATTTTCTACAATTCAGCACCAAGCGATTGATTGCATTGACTAATGGTGCCAAGTCCCCACCGGGTGTAGAGCTGCTCCTTCTGCTGTCGGCCAAGAACGAAAGTTGTGTTTGCCTTTGTGGGTTTCTGACCGATGTCCTTTCCCCCGCTCGATCCCGATGTCGCTGACGTGGCTCCGTCCGATCCCGTCCTGACGCGCTATGATGAGGAGCACCTCGTCACTTATCTCCGCCTTCTCGATGCAGAGAAGGCCGGCGCCGGTTGGGAAGAGGTCGCGCAGATTGTGTTGCACATTGATCCGGTCCGCGAACCCGAACGTGCGCGCCGCGCGTACGACAGTCATCTCGCGCGGGCAAAGTGGCTGTCGGAGGAAGGCTACAAGGGCTTCCTACGTAGTCCTCCAGAGACCTGAAGTTGTGCAACCAGGACGGAACTCGATCGCCTCAAGCAATCGTGTAGTTGGTTGTGGCAGTAGTCCGCATCCATGTACCTGCACGAGTCGAGAATCTCTTAAACAATCTTAAATGGCGCCATCATTGGCCTATTGCGTTGCAGTCCTAACCTGATGAGGACAGCACGATGTCGGAATTCGATTGGCGCTCACCCAAGGCCTACGCGAACATTCATCGCGCGGACCGCCCAGGCTTTGCTTGGGAGAGTGTTCGCCGATCACCGAACTATTGTACGGAGTTCTCGGCGATCGTTCATCTTGATCGCAGTGCGCCTGCCAACTTCCGAAAGCATTGGGGGTTGATATTTCGCGGCTGATCCCGCGCTGCCCTTCGATGCCCAGCCTGTGTTCTGGGCGCCTGAGGAGTTGTCGACCGTGTTGGCGCTTGTCGAAATCGGCACGCGTGTGCCGGCCGTCGCGCCGACCGTAAAGCTGCCGTCGTTCGCGCCGGACCAGCTGCGCCGGGCGATAGACGGATGACATGTCGTCGTGCAAATCGGCACGAGCCAGCACCGCGTCTGGCTTCGAAGGAAGCCGTTGAGCACGGTGTCCTACGCGGTGCTGCTGCCGTACGATCGCGACTTCAAGATGCGCAACGAGGCTGCCGACCGTTTCTGGCGTGCCCTGCGTGCGCAGCCGCTTGGACCCGCCTCCGACGGCTTGACGGAGCAGCGCCGCACGCGCCTGGTGCTGATCTTGCGCGCGCTCGACGGCTGGCAGCAGGGTCATAATCATCGAACGATTGCAGAAGTGCTGTTCGGCGCAGCGCGCATTCCTGCGCGCACTTGGAAAACGAGCGAAGTGCGCAGCCTTACTCGACGTTTGGTCGAGGACGGCCTGTCCTTGATCCGCGGCGGATATCGGCAACTCCTGCGACCGCCGCGCAAGGACGAATAGCTTGCCGCATTCGAAGGGAGGGGGCCGGAAACGGCCCCCTCGATCTGCGGCCTCCCCCTTCGCGGACCTACGCCTCCATGCTGACCGGCAACGCGCTGCACTCCGACGTAGCGCGCAGGTCTGTCCTGGAGGTTGCCAGATGTCCGATTCCTTGGCCGGTCTTCCGCCGCGCTTTCTTCGTACACCCGAGGCTGCGCGCTATCTCGGTCTCTCCGGTCGCACGCTGGAGAAGCACCGGACCTACGGCACCGGCCCGACCTATCGGAAGATCGGTGGCCGAGTCGTCTATGCGCTCGAGGACCTGAAAGCCTGGGTCGATCGCGGCACGAAAACCTCCACCGCCGATCCCGGGCAGGGCACGGTTCTGCCGGCCAAACGGCATGCCGGTCTCGTTCCCTATGCAGGGAAAGAGCGCCGCGCGCAGCGGACTGTGCGGGCGTGACGATGCGTCATTTGCCTAAATCCGAGCGCGCCCAGCTCGATCTGTTTCGCGCGCTGCCGGGTGATCTGGCGCCGCGCGATGCGCAGGACTTGATGGCCTATCCGTTCTTCTCGCTGGCCAAGACCAAGCGTGTGGTGCCGATCGACTTCCGCGCAGGCAGCGTCGCGATCCGTGTCGAGGCCGTCCCCGAGCACGGCATGGCGACGATCTGGGATGCGGATGTTCTGATCTGGGCTGCGTCGCAGATCGTCGAAGCGCGTGACGCCGGACTGAAGACATCGCGGCTGATGGCGGCCACGCCGTATGAGATCCTGACGTTCGTCGGGCGCGGCACGGGCGTGCGCGATTACGACCGTCTCAAAGCAGGTCTCGACCGTCTGCAGTCGACGACCGTGCTGACCTCGATCCGCCAGTCGACAGAGCGGCGGCGGCACCGTTTCTCCTGGATTAACGAGTGGAAGGAGAC
>OKWV01000309.1_pt1 | contig 5307 bp, 6 predicted proteins | sample 1607231 | NCBI WGS metagenome assembly OKWV01 (sample SAMN07501066, study PRJEB24779) | human gut metagenome | isolation source: stool | host: human infant | place: USA: Pittsburgh, PA | reverse complement strand
CGCTTGGCCGGATCGCCGGAAATCGCTGCGGGCAGCATGTCGTAGAGCTTGGAGACGTTGTAGTCGGTGTCGCCGATCAAGGGATAGTTCGGCGCCGCGCCTTGCGTCTCGCGGATGTCCTCGGCCCACTGCGCGTGCTTGTCCACCGGGTCGACCGAGAGGCCGATCAGCTTGACGCCGCGCTTGTCGAATTCCGGCTTCAGATGGGCGAGAGCGCCGAGCTCGGTGGTGCAGACCGGGGTGAAATCCTTCGGGTGCGAGAACAGCAGCGCCCAGCTGTCACCGATCCAGTCGTGGAATTTGATCTTGCCTTCGGTGGTTTGCGCCTCGAAGTCCGGAGCGACGGAGCCGATTTGGAGAGCCATGACGACCTCAATTCATTGCAGGTGACGGGAATAAATTCTTCTAAGCACTATAGGAAATACCACCCTCTAAGGGAACCGTTCCGCGAAAAAGAGAAAATCGTCCTATCTCAGCTCACGCGCGCAACAACTTGTTTTGAGTTCCCGGCCTGCGGCGAAACATCCGTAAGACCACCGGCTGCCCAGATTTCGCCACGTCTTGGTCGCAACACGCCGCCCCCGCCGACGGGCGCTTTGAACCGTGATCCGGGTCACTGCGGCAAATCGGCAACCGAGACAAAAACCCACTGCAGCGTTTCGAACCGTTAACCACTCGTTCAGACGCGGACCGACAAGGTGGGTCAACACAGCAACTGAGAAGAGAACATGTCTGCCTCTGCACCAAAAACCATCGGTTCCCTCGATGGTCTCGAACCGTCCTCCTGTGAAACCGCCGCCTCCGCGCTCGCCATCGTGCGCGACGGCGTGATCACCGGTGAGGGCCCGACCACAGCGGGACGCGTGCATTTTTCCCGCGTGCTTGATGCCGACGACGTGGCGTGGTGCGCGCGCATCCTGACGGCGGCGGCCCTGAACGACACCCCGGTCAGCCGCGCCGAGGCCGAGGCGCTGTTCGAGATCGATGCTGCCGCGACCGAGCGCAAGGACGACGGCCGCTTCGAGGATCTGCTCGCCAAGGCGGTCGCACATCACACCGCCGCGGCGTCGGGGCTGCCGGTGCCGCCGCGCAGCGTGGCGCTGGCGGCGGAGACCGCCATCGAGAGCTGGGCGCCGGTCAATGCGCGCGGCGTGCGCACAGACGCGCTGGAATGGGTCGCCAAGCGCATGCGCGGCAAGCGTCAGGCCAACCGTGTGCTGCGGGCGATGGTCGCGACCTTGGTCGGCGTGAGCGTGCTGCCCCTGGCGCAGCTGCCCTCGATGATCGATATCGGCATGTGAGCGCGACGCGCTCGTCGGACACTCCCCATTCAAAGAGCGCGATGATCTCATCGCGCTCTTTTCTTTTGCGCCGGCGTTCGATTGCTCCGGCGTGATCGGCTCGACGGGAGGGGCCGGGCCTCTTGATGAAGCCCGCTGGCCGGTGAATAGATCGGCCGGCATGGATCTGGCCTGGAGCACGGAGATATCGAGATGAGCCGATGGAGCTTTGCCGCGCGCCTGTTGGCGGTCGCGGCGACGGCGCTGCTGCTCATGATGGCGTGGCAGACTTTCCCGCTGATCCAGGCGGAGATCCTGGGCCTGCGCGCCAAGCCCCGCGAGATCACGGCGCGCGGCGACCTCGCCGCCGACGAAAAGAGCACGATTGCGCTGTTCGAAAGCCGCAGCGGCTCGGTGGTCTTCATCACGACCGTTCAACAATCAGTCAATGCCTGGACAGGCGATGCGCAGCAGGAGCGCTCCGGCACCGGCTCCGGCTTCGTCTGGGACGATCTTGGCCATGTCGTCACCAATTATCACGTCATCGAGGGCGCGACTGACGCACTGGTCAGCCTGACCGATGGCCGCTCGTTCCGCGCGGCCCTGGTCGGCGCCAACCCGGAGAACGATCTCGCGGTGCTGCTGATCGGCGTCGTCTTATCGTTCCGGCAGGTCATCCGGCTCTATCCCGAAGTGTCCTGGGTCAACAATTTCCGCATCGCCGATCCCGGCCTGGCGGTGCCCCGCCACCCGACCCTGCTGGCTCCGATGGCCGCGATCCTCGGCCGCGAACGCTCCGGCCGAATGTCGATCTCGCAGCAGACGATGCGCCATCTGCTGGATTCGATCGCCACCCGCCTGGACGAGGCCCGCGACATCTCGCGCTACATGACCGGCCTGCTGGTCTTCCTCGGCCTGCTCGGCACCTTCTGGGGCCTGATCGAAACCGTCGGCTCGGTCGGCAAGGTGATCGACGGGCTCAAGGTCGGCGGCGACGCCGGCGCGCTGTTCGACACGTTGAAGGGCGGCTTGGCGGCGCCGCTCAGCGGCATGGGCATCTCGTTCTCGTCCTCGCTGTTCGGCCTCGCCGGATCGCTGATCCTCGGCTTCCTCGACCTGCAATCGAGCCAGGCGCAGAACCGCTTCTATACCGACCTCGAGGACTGGCTCGCCGGCACCGTGCGCGAATTTGGCGGCAGCGGCGACGGCGCGAGCGGAGATCTCGCCATCGCCGTCGAGCGGCTGCGGACGGCCATGGAGGAAGGATCGGGCCGCGGCGCCACCGCGGCGATGGCCAACCTCGCCGAGGCGATCCAGGGCCTGGTCGGCCACATGCGCACCGAGCAGCAGATGATCCGGGAATGGGCCGACGGCCAGGGCGAGCAGAACCGCGAGATCAAGCGGCTCCTGGAGCGGCTCGCGCGGCAGACGGAAAAGAGCTAGCGCGCAACCGCGCTTGCGTTGGCAGTTCTGAGGAGACGCTGAATGGCGCTTGCCCGTACCCGCCGTGGAGATTCCGGCCTCAACTACTGGCCGGGCTTCGTCGACGCGCTGTCGACGCTGGTGCTGTCGATCGTGTTCCTGCTGACCGTCTTCCTGGTGGTGCAGTTCTTCCTGTCGCAGGAGGTCACCGGCAAGGACAAGGCGCTGGAGCAGCTCAACGCCAAGATCGCGCAGCTCAACGAGATGCTGTCGCTGGAGAAGCTCGGCAAGCTCTCGCTGGATGACCAGGTCGCGCAATTGCGCGCGGGCCTCGCCAACGCCGAAGCCGAGCGCGACCGCGTCAAAGGTCTGTATGACGGCCTTGCCAGCGCCGGCAGCAATGCCGCCGGCCGGACCAACGAGCTGAACCGGGCGCTCGATTCCGAGAAGCAGGTCACCGCGCGGGCGATGGCCCAGATCGAGGTGCTGAACCAGCAGATCAGTGCGCTCAGGCGCCAGCTCGCCGCGCTCGAGGATGCGCTCGACGCCTCCGAAAAGCGCGACAAGGAATCGCAGAACCGCATCGCCGATCTCGGCTCCCGCCTCAACGTCGCGCTGGCGCAGCGGGTGCAGGAGCTGACGCGCTATCGCTCCGAATTCTTCGGCCGGCTGCGCGCGATCCTCGGCAACCGTCCCGACATCCGCGTCGTCGGCGACCGCTTCGTATTCCAGTCGGAGGTGTTCTTCGACACCGGCCAGGCTACCCTGCTGCCCGAGGGACAACAGGAGCTGAACTCGGTGGCCACGGCGCTGGTTGATCTCGACAAGCAGATCCCGACCGAGATCTCCTGGGTGCTGCGGGTCGACGGCCATACCGATGTGCGGCCGATCAACAGCCCCGTGTTCAAGTCGAACTGGGAATTGTCGTCGGCGCGCGCCATCTCGGTGGTGCAATATCTGATCTCGCTCGGCGTGCCCGCGCAGCGCCTCGTCGCCGCCGGCTTTGCCGAATTCCAGCCGCTCGATCCCGGCAACACCGAAGATGCCTTCCGCCGCAACCGCCGCATCGAATTGAAGCTGACGGAGCGGTGACGCCGAACGTCTCATTGCGGCCCTATCGCGCGGCGGACGAGGACGCGGCGATCGCGTTATGGCAGGCGACGTGGCAGCTGGCCTATCCCGCGATCGACTTCGCGGCGCGGATGCCGGGGTGGCGCGCGCGCTGGCGCAACGAGCTGGTGCCGAACGCCGAGGTGATCGTCGCCGAGACGGACGGCGCGCTCGCGGGCTTCGTGACCATTGATGCCACGGGCTATCTCGATCAGCTCGTGGTCGCGCCGCAGCATTGGGGTTCGCCGCTCGCGACGCGCCTGGTCGAGGCCGCGAAGGCGAGGTCCCCCGGCGGCATCACGCTGCTGGTCAACACCGACAACGCCCGCGCCATCCGGTTCTACAAGCGCAGCGGCTTCGTCGAGGCCGGCGCGGACGTCAATCCGACCTCGGGCCGCCCGGTCCTGCGCATGGCGTGGACGCCTTAATCGCCTCCCGATCGCAGCGACACATACCGCCGTCGTCCCGACAACCGAGCGACCACAGGCCGCAGCAGGGTTTGGCGAAGAACGATGTGGCGAGTATCGCCCGCCCCTGCTTTCGCAGGGGCGACACCGCGTATGGGGTGAACAGCAACTACACGCCGCGAAACAGCACACCGATCGTGAGCACCACGAAGGCGATCGCCAGCGCGTCGAAGGCATGCGCGGCCGACAGCAGCGGCACCGAGGCGTGCATGTAGTGCGCGAGCATCGCGACCAGGGCGAGCACTAGCGCGATCGCGAAGATCACGAAGGAGGGGGGCGTGAGGGCAAAACTGCCACGACGGTAAGGCATGCGCGCTGCTCCTGTGCGGTCAAGTGTGCGGTCGGCGCACATCGAGCGCCGCGCCAACTGTTCCGGCAGGGAACGTACAAGGCCCGAGAAAGGTTGCAGGTCCGCCGCGAGAATTCGTGGGTGTGTTTGCACGTCGTCATGGCCGGGCTTGTCCCGCCATTCACGTCATCCTCCCCCCTCGGAACAACGTGGATGCCCGGGACAAGCCCAGGCATGACGGCCTAAATCATTGTTGGGCGTTCCTGCTGCGCTTGAGCCAATTGGTCAAACGCGATCGCCCTGCTGTGCACGGGAGTGCCGAAACTACACGCCTTCGAACTGCAGCCGCGCCAGCCGGGCATAGAGGCCGTTGGCGGCGACCAGCGAGCTGTGCGTGCCCTGCTCGACGATCCGGCCGCGGTCCATGACCAGGATGCGGTCGCAGGACAGCACGGTGGCGAGGCGATGCGCGATCACCAAGGTGGTCCGGTCCTTCATCAGGCCTTCGAGCGCGGTCTGCACCAGCGTCTCGCTCTCGGCGTCGAGCGCCGAGGTCGCCTCGTCGAGGAGCAGCAGCGGCGCGTCGCGCAGGATGGCGCGCGCGATCGCAATGCGCTGGCGCTGGCCGCCCGACAGAGTCACGCCGCGCTCGCCGAGCGGGGTGTCGAAGCCTTCCGGCAGCCGGCGAATGAACTCGCTGGCATGGGCGAGATCGGCCGCGCGCTCGACCTAGGCGTCC
>OKWV01000299.1_pt1 | contig 5381 bp, 7 predicted proteins | sample 1607231 | NCBI WGS metagenome assembly OKWV01 (sample SAMN07501066, study PRJEB24779) | human gut metagenome | isolation source: stool | host: human infant | place: USA: Pittsburgh, PA | reverse complement strand
ACTGGGTCACGATCGACGGCGATCAGGGCCGCGTCTATTGCGGCCGCCTGGAGATCGTGACCGCGCGTCCGGACGCCGAGCTCGCCGAGGTCGCGGCCTGGCGCCGCGGTGACCTGCAGCCCGTCCGACGGCTGTCGGCGTGACATTCGCTCCGTGCGGTACTCCGTCCGGGGTGCCGCAAAATTCCGCACTGCAACGGGCTGATTTGCATATGACAAAGTGATAACAACTCTGGCAGAGGTGCTGAAAACAACGATGCCAGGCCTATGTTGAGCGTGATCATCCCGACCGAGGGAGCCGAACAGCCGGTGGTCGCGACCCTCTCCGCGCTGGTGCCGGGAGCAGCCGCTGGCGTGGTCAGCGAGGTGCTGCTGGTCGACCGTTCTCCCGACCCCAGCGTCATGGAACGCGTCGCCGACGTCGCCGGCTGCAACTTCATGACGTTCCTGGGCTCGCCCGCCGCCGCACTCGCGGCCGGTGCCGCGCAGGCGCGCGCGCCCTGGCTGATGTTTCTGCCGGCAGGCGCCGTGCTGGATCCCGGCTGGATCGATGAGACCATGCAGTTCGTGCAGAGCGTGGCAGCGGCCGGACGGCCGCGCGCGGGCGTGTTCCGCTATGCCCTCTCCCCCTACGCCAATGTGAGCCTGCGCGACCGCCTGCGGGCGGTCGCACGGGTCGTGATCGGCCCGCTGGGCGACCAGGGCCTGCTGATCGCGCGCGAGCATTACCGCCAGGTCGGCGGCTACAGGCCCGACTCCAAACGCGCCGAAACGCGACTGTTGCGACAGCTCGGCCGCGCCTCCCGCACCACGCTGCGCAGCCGGATCGTCATGGTCTAGCCCCAAACAATACTTGCCAACGTCAACAGATTTGTTGACAATGGCAAGCATTGAAAAGGGTGCACCATGCCTGCTCAGCCGACCGACCACTCCGTCGCCGCCGTTCGCGCTTTCAACCGCTTCTACACGCGGAAGCTCGGCGCGCTCGACCAGCACCTGCTCGACAGTCCGTTTTCGCTCGCCGAAGCGCGGGTGCTCTATGAGCTCGCTCATCGCGAGACGACCACCGCCAAGGAAATCGGCGTTCTTCTTGGTCTCGACGCCGGCTATCTCAGCCGCATCGTGCAGAGCTTCGACGAGAAGGGCCTGATCAGCCGCACGCCGCTGCCATCGGACCGCCGGCAGCAGCAGCTCAGCCTCACCGCCAAGGGACGCCAGGCCTTTGCCAAGCTCGACCGCAGCTCGCAGCAGGAAATCGCTGCAATGCTCGCGGACCTGCCGGCGCCCTCGCGCCAGCGGCTCGTCGGCGCAATGGCCACGATCGAAGACCTGCTGGAGCCGCCGTCGCAGACGCGTCCAGCCGTTCTGCTGCGCAGCCATCGCGCCGGCGACATCGGCTGGGTGATCTCGCGGCACGGCGCCGTCTATACGGAGGAATATGGCTGGGACGCCAGTTTCGAGGCGCTGGTCGCCGAGATCGGCGCGCAGTTCCTCCGGTCCTACGATGCGGACCGCGAGCACTGCTGGATCGCCGAGCTCGCCGGCGAGCCGGTCGGCTCGATCTTCCTGGTCAAGGGCAGCGACGACATCGCCAAGCTACGACTGCTGCTGGTCGAAAAGAAGGCCCGGGGGCTGGGCGTCGGCCGGGCGCTGACAGAACAATGCATCCGCTTCGCCCGGGACAGGCACTACAAGACCATCGAGCTGTGGACACAGAGCATTCTCACCACCGCGCGGGACATCTACGCTCGGGCCGGCTTCCGCAAGATCGCGGAGGAGCCGCACGCCTCGTTCGGCGTCGAGCTCATCGGCGAGACCTGGACGTTGACACTGTAACGCTGCGCCGCCGGCGACGAGCTCAACCGCAGGCAATTCAACGCACCGACTACAACTACACTCATCTCGGGATTGATTAGTTCCAATATCGACGTCGTGTGCCCGGCGTTTTCGAAGGCATGTGAACGGGGGCATCTGAACCATGAGACTCTCGCGTCGATCCATTGCGGCCGCGCTGTTGGCAGTCGCAGTGCTTGCCGTCGCAGATGCCGCCTCGACAGCGGCTCACGCCGCGCCCAAAGGCAGCGCGACCGTCGCCATCACGCGTTCGACAGATCTGCTTTTTCTGGCCGCGCCGGCCGCGATCGAGATCAACGGCACGAAGGTGGCGAGCCTCGGCCGTGGCGAGAGCTTCAACGGTCCGATCGCCCCCGGCCCCACGGAGATCAAGGTGTCGACCTGGTCCACGCCGGGATCATCGAGCTATCGCTTCACCGCTGTTCCGGGAAAGACCTACAAGATGGTCGTCGTACCACGAACAAAGAATTACGCAGCCAATGTAGTCGGAGGACTGGTCGGCGCGGCGATCGAAGGCGGTGGCGCGTTCGAATTCGTGCCAACGCGTTGAGATTGACCTCTCCGCCCGGCCGTCTCGTGCTGGCGGCGCGCCCCTACGCCGTCGCGCCTTGCGCTTTCGGCCGGCGCAGGTGCTCGTCCAGCCGCGGCATGATCTCGACGAAATTGCAGGGCCGAGTACGGTAATCCAGTTGCGCGGCGAGGATGCCGTCCCAGCCGTCGCGGCACGCGCCGGGGGATCCCGGCAGGCAGAAGATATAGGTGGCGCCGGCGACGCCCGCGGTGGCGCGGCTCTGGATGGTCGAGGTGCCGATCTTGGCGTGGCTCAGCAGATGGAAGGCGATCGAGAAGCCGTCCATGCGCTTCTCGAACAGCGGCTCGATCGCTTCCGGTGTGACGTCGCGACCGGTGAAGCCGGTGCCGCCAGTGGTGATGATGACGTCGACTCCGGGATCGGCGATCCACGCCCGCACCACGGTGCGGATCTTCTCGACGTCGTCGGTGACGATTTCGCGCGCGGCCAGTCTGTGACCTGCGGCAGTCAAGCGGTCGCTCAGGGTCGTGCCCGACTTGTCGTCGGCGAGCGAACGCGTGTCCGACACCGTCAGCACGGCGATGTTGAGGGGGATGAAGCTCTTGCTCTCGTCGATCGCCATCACGCGACTCCTTACAGCGAATTGGCGCCGAATGTATTGCAGGCCTGCACCGTGCCCTGCTGGTAGCCGACCATGAACCAGCGCTTGCGCTGTGCGGCCGAGCCGTGGGTGAACGAATCCGGCACCACGCGCCCGGTCGCCTTCCGCTGCAGCGTGTCGTCGCCGATCGCGGAGGCGGTGGTCAGCGCGGCGTCGATGTCGCCCTCCTCGATGAAACCCGGGCGCTTCTTCTCCTCGCGATTGACCCAGACGCCGGAGAGGCAGTCGGCCTGCAGTTCGACCTTGACCTGCAGCGCGTTCGCTTCGGCCTTGCTGCCGACCTGCTGCTGCATCCGCGTCACGCGCGGCAGGATACCGAGCAGATTCTGCACGTGGTGTCCGGCTTCATGCGCGATGATGTAGGCCGCCGTGAACTTGCAGGCGTTGCCCGAGCAGCCGCGGAAGCGCGTCTCCACCTCGCGGAAGAAGCTGGTGTCGAGGAAGATCTGCCGGTCCGGCGGGCAATAGAATGGCCCCATCGCCGACTGCGCCATGCCGCAGCGGCCGCCATTGGTGCTGTTGCGGAACAGCACGATCTTCGGCCCGGTATAGCTCTGGCCGCTGGCCTGGAAGATCTCGCTCCAGCGATCGTCGATCTCGCCGAGGACGCCGGCGATCATGTCGCCCATCTCGTCTTTCGGCGCCCCGGTCTTACCGGGCGAGCGCCCCGCCGCCGATCGGCAGACCCATACCGCCGCCCATCCCGCCGCCTTCGTCGCGACGGTCGTCGATGTCGTCGCTGCGACGGAAATCATCGTAACGCATGGCGGCTTTTCCTCACGATTCTTGCGCGGCTCTGCGCGAAATGGCCAACGCGGCAAACAGGTAAAATTTCCACTGTGTTAATCAATAACCCGGCCGGCAAATTTTGCCTAGCGCCGGCAAATCAACCGCCGCAGGCGCCGCACCCGCTGGCACCGCTTTTCGCGCGCAGCATCGCGAAAAACCCTTCGCGATCGTCGCGTTGCGCGGCTGATGCCGCGCGTGGTCGGGCCGCTCTTCATCGCTCATGCGCGTGATGAAAACATGCGCTGAGATGCGAAAAATTTTCCCGATTAAGTCCATTTTTACTTTGCCGGGTCAATGTGTGGGCAGTCGGTTGTTAGGTCCCGCGTCGCCGACAGCGTCGCCTGAGTCAGAGTTCTTGAGTCATGGTTGAGTCGCGTCGCGGGGCGTCTGCAAGGGCGCCCCGCACTAAATTTCAGACTCTTGAAGAGCAACGAATCATCGTCGGCGACTGCGTCGCCGAGATGTCGAAACTGCCAGGCGCATCCGTCGACCTGGTGTTTGCAGATCCGCCATACAATCTGCAGCTCAAGGGTGAGCTCAAGCGTCCCGACGAATCGCAGGTCGATGCGGTCGACGACGATTGGGACAAGTTCTCCTCCTTCGCCGCCTATGACGACTTCACGCGCGCCTGGCTGCTCGCCGCGCGGCGCCTGATGAAGCCGAGCGCGACGATCTGGGTGATCGGCTCCTATCACAACATTTTCCGCGTCGGCGCGATCATGCAGGATCTCGGCTTCTGGATCCTCAACGACATCGTGTGGCGCAAATCCAACCCGATGCCGAACTTCCGCGGCCGCCGCTTCACCAATGCGCACGAGACCATGATCTGGGCGGCGCGCGACGAGAAGGCGAAGGGCTACACGTTCAATTACGAAGCGCTGAAGGCCTCCAACGAGGACGTGCAGGCGCGCTCGGACTGGCTGATCCCGCTGTGCACCGGCGAGGAGCGGCTGAAGGATGCGGACGGCAAGAAAGTCCATCCGACACAGAAGCCGGAAGGCCTGCTGGCGCGGGTGCTGCTGTCATCGTCGAAGCCCGGCGATCTCGTGATCGATCCGTTCAACGGCACCGGCACGACCGGCGCCGTGGCAAAACGTCTCGGTCGCCGTTACATCGGCTTCGAGCGCGACAAGACCTATGCCGAGGCTGCCGAGCGGCGCATCGCCGCCGTCGAGCCGCTGCCCGAGGCGACGCTGGCGCCGTTCATGACCGCGCGCGAGGCGCCGCGTGTCGCCTTCTCCGAGCTGATCGAGCGCGGCATGATCTCGCCGGGCACGAAGCTCGTCGACTCCAAGCGGCGCCACGGCGCGCTGGTGCGCGCCGATGGGGCCATCATGCTGGGCGACAAGGTCGGTTCGATCCACCGCATCGGCGCGGTCGCCCAGGGGCTGCCGGCCTGCAACGGCTGGACGTTCTGGCACGTGGAGACGACGCGCGGCCTCAAGCTGATCGACGAGCTTCGCGCCGAGATCCGCGCCGAGATGTCCGCGGCCTGACGCTCAAGACTTCCGGCGTGCCTGGCCGGAATAGCGCGCCAGGAGATCCT
>OKWV01000296.1_pt1 | contig 5411 bp, 6 predicted proteins | sample 1607231 | NCBI WGS metagenome assembly OKWV01 (sample SAMN07501066, study PRJEB24779) | human gut metagenome | isolation source: stool | host: human infant | place: USA: Pittsburgh, PA | reverse complement strand
AGCCCATCACCGCTCATTCGTTCATCACGGGATATCGCAAGATTCTGCTGGGCCTGGAATATCTGCTGTTCCGGACCGGTCAGGGACGCACCAACCACGTTCAGGCCGGCGCGTTTCTCAAGTCCCGCACAGAACTGGATCGGCCTGACATCCAGTTGCACTTCGCCAATGTCATGCTCCTCAATCATCAGCCGCTGAAAACCCATTCTCATGGCTTCGGTCTTCACGTCTGTCAGCTACGCCCTGAGAGCCGCGGCGAGATGCGGCTGGCGTCCCCTGATCCCTTCGCTGCGCCGATCATCGATCCGCGATATCTCTCCTCCGAGACCGATCGGCGCACGATCCGCGACGGTGTGAGGATGGTTCGCGAGATCGTTCAGCAAGACGCCTTGAGAATGTATCGCGGGCCGGAAGTGCATCCGGGCCTTGATGTGCAGACCGACTCCGAGATCGACGCGTGGACGCGCCAGACGGGACAATCCATCTTTCATCCTGTCGGCACCGTCCGCATGGGCGCAGACGCCAACGCGCCGGTCGGGCCGGACTTGGCGCTGCGCGGGGTGAGGCGGCTGCGCGTCGTTGACGCCTCCGTCATGCCGACATTGGTCGGCGGCAACACGAACGCGGCGACGATCATGATCGCTGAAAAGGCTGCCGATATGGTGCGGGGGCGCCCACCATTGTCGCGCGAAGAAGCACCGATTGCCGAGGACGTCGCAATCTCCCACCGCGTGCAGGTCCAGCGCTTCGCGTCGGGCACCGCGGTGGCGTTCAATTAGCGCAATCGCGAACTTGCGCGATGTATCCCCTCCAGATCTCTGACATTCGTAGACCAACAGATTTGAACAAGAGGCCACGACGATGAACATGACCGCGATCCCATCGACCGAAGCGACGAAGGCCCGAATGCAAGCCACGCTCCACCGGCAGAAGGCCGAGCAGACGCGCCTTGGTCCTCCGTCATTATCGCTTCGCCGCGACCGGATCGCGCGCGCGATCTCGATGGTGTTGACGCACAAGAACGAGTTGCTCGATGCCATGAACACCGATTTCGGAGCCCGCTCGCGCGACATGGGGATGCTCTACGATATCGTGGGCTCGGTGCAGCCGCTTCGAGAGGCGCACAAGAATGTCGCGAAGTGGATGCGGCCGCAGCGGCGCAAGGTATCGCCCCCCATCCTGTCGCTGCTCGGTGCGCGCTCCACCGTGAGATACCAGCCCAAGGGCGTGATCGGCATCGTCACCTCGTGGAACTTCCCGCTACAGCTCATGATGGACGCAGCCGCAGCCGCGTTCGCCGCCGGCAACAGGGTGATGCTCAAGCCGTCCGAATTCACGCCGGCGACCGGAGGCCTGGTCGCGCAGCTGTTCGACAGCCATTTCGACGAAGACGAAATTTCGACCTTTCTCGGTGGTCCGGATGTCGCCAGCGCATTCACAAGCCTGCCTTTCGATCATCTGATCTTCACCGGCTCGACCAATGTCGGACGCCATGTGATGCGCGCTGCGGCGGATAATCTCACGCCGGTCACGCTCGAGCTCGGCGGCAAGAGTCCGGTCGTCGTCGGCCGGAGCGCGGACATCGGCAAGACGGCGGCGCGCATCATGATGGGCAAGATGATCAACGCCGGGCAGGTCTGCGTCGCGCCGGATTATGTCCTGGCGCCTGACGACCGGGTAGAGCCATTCATCACGGCCGCAACGACGGCGGTGGCGAAGATGTTTCCGACCCTTAAGGACAACCCGGACTACACGTCCATCATCACGCAGCGGCACTATGAGAGATTGCAGATGCTGACCGATGATGCACGAGCCAAGGGGGCCCGCATCGTCGAGATCAATCCGGCAAAGGAAAACTTCTCGCAACAGCAATTCCGGCGCATGCCGCCGACCCTGATTGTCGACGCGACGGATGACATGGCAGTGATGCAGGAGGAGATTTTCGGCCCCGTCCTGCCGATCAGGCGCTACGGGACGTTTGACGACTCGATCGACATGATCAATGCGAGGCCGCGGCCGCTCTCGCTCTATTATTTCGGCTCGGACAAGGCCGAGAGTGAAAAGCTGCTCGAGCGGACCCACGCGGGAGGCGTGACCATCAACGACATCTTCTGGCATATCGCGATGCCCGATCTGCCGTTCGGGGGAATCGGGCCCTCCGGGATGGGCGCGTATCATGGACATCGCGGCTTCGTCGAATTCTCCCACGAGAAGGCCGTGTATCACCAGACCGGAAGCGAGATCATTGCGATGTTCAGACCGCCCTACGGACCGAAATATCGCAAGATGATCGGCGGCCTGCTCAAGGGATAGCGATCGAGCGCTCACGGCGCCGGATCACGGAAGCCGCCCTGCTTCGCCGCTGCACCGAGATGGAGGAGCAGCGGCGGACCGGTTCGCCGCAAGCTTCTTTCGCGCGCGAGATACTCGCCGGATTGGACGGACGACGGATGCTCAGAACCGAAACCCGGATTCCGGCTGGTCCATTGAAGGCTTGCCTGGGCGCACTATTCCTAGATCGGAAACAATTGGCAGCTGTTCCATATTGACCAACTTAGCCCTCTGCGTCGTGTCAGCATGCAGTTTCGATGCAGAGCATGCCAATGCACGATTACATCCACAACGCAAACATCGATCTGTATCGGCGTCTGATCGCCGAGAGCGAATGTGACCCGAAGCGCGATGACGACCGGCATAAGACCTTGCTGAAATTGCTAGACGAGGAAACAGCCAAGGACAATAAATCTAACCGCGGTGTATCCCCGAGCCGTTCGACTATCGGGTGCTCCTTGGCATCCGCCCCGGGGGAGCTTTCGACGAACTTTGCGATTGGGCGCCACCTTAACTCGGACAGGGGAGGTTAATGATGAGGTGCTTGATCACTCTCAGGGACGGCGTCGCAATGGAACGAGCGATGGGAGCGCTAGCGAAGTACAGATACACGGCGGACGGTGAGTCCGTCGCTCCAGAAGGACATCCAAGAGAATGGAGCCACTGGCTTCTTGAGATCAATTCGGCAGAGTTCAACGCCATCAATGACCACGTCGAAGCCGGCGACATCGTCGAGATGAAACCGTCAACGAGTTCGCAGACCGTTGTGTGATCCACGGACCACTATTGTCCCGCCAATGCGAGTTCGCCTCTGGGTTACGGTTTGCCCAGGAGAGCGATGATCTGCCGCAATCCAAGACTTGTTCCGGTCGGAACCTCTCCTTTCATCTGAGCGCCCCCTTAGCTTCATCGACCAGGCGGAACTGATCTGCAACTACTTTGCGGCATTCGTGCCATCCTTGTGCTTATGCAAAAACCGGGCGATTTGACCGCGGAGCTCCGCCGTCTCCGGCAGCTTGCCGACAGATCCCGCCGTGTCGAAGATCTCCCGCTGCAACCCAGTCGGCAGAGCATTCCATTGCATGATGATAGCCTCGCCAAGACACCTTCGCTTGCTAATTCTGCGCCGTGACGTTGATCCGATCGGGCGGCGTGAACTGCATCGCGGTAGCCGTCCGCCAGTCCCTGCTCTTTGTCGGCGAGCGAGACCAGACGATCCTGCGCGTCTTGAAGCTTTCGACCTTCGTCCGGATCGATCGCCTCCTTGGCCCGTTTGCCGTATTCGGCTGCTTCGGCGCGATATTGTCTGGACTTGAACATGTCTTGCCCTTTCATGGGTGCCTCCAGCCATTTCCAACGCCATCGTCAACCAAAGTCGAAGCCGAGCGCCGCTCGCAATATACTCGGGGCTTGGCAAACGGCAGCAATGAGTTGGCAGCCGAACGGGCGTGACTCATAGCACTCCTTACCAGCCGCGACAGCTTGGCGGCGACAGCCACACCGCGCGGCAAGCCGCGCGTGACTTCAGTTTTGAGCCAGCTGCGAATTCGATCTGACACTGCCGGAAATTATTTCTTCAATGATATTGACTATCGCCGGCTTCGGCTAGGCAGGAGGGCTCGGACGATCGACGCACGTGGCATTCTGTCCCGGGCGCTGTTCTTCTCGTGAGCGTCACCGGCCCTCATGGGAGGTCCACAAGAGCAATCGGTCGATATCAGAGCCGCTCTCCAAATGCAGCGCCGATCCCTGCCGTCAGTGCCATCACTAAAGCTCCCCAGAACACGACGCGAACGGCAGCGCTGACCATTCCGGCTCCCCCGCTTTGGCGCCGATTGCGCCCAGGACGACCAGAAAGACCAGCGACACAATGGAGACCGCTACGGCCTCCCAGCCGACTGGGGCAGTGAGGGCGATCAGCACTGGAGGAATGCCACCGGCTGCGAACGACAGCGCCGCCTGGATCGGACGTGCCGCGGTCATGTCCGACAGCCCAAGTTCATCGCGGCTAAGAGTACCGAGCGCATCATAAGCCATCAACTGCCCAGCTACGGTCGAGGCCAACGCCGGATCCAGCCCCCTCTGGACGTAGATGGCCGCCAACTTCTTCGTCTCTCCTGCGCCATCCGAGGCCAGCTCTCGTCTCTCGCGGCCGACGTAAGCCGTTTCGGCATCCGACTGCGTACTGACCGAGACGTAGTCTCCTGACGCCATCGACATCGCCCCGGCAACGAGCCCTGAGATACCTGCAATCAGGATGCTCTCGCGGCTGCCGTTCGCGCTGGCGACACCGATGATCAGGCCCGATGTGGAGAGAATACCGTCATTTGCCCCCGACACAGCTGCTCTCGACCAGCCGGAGCGGTTGACAGTTTGACGCTCCAACTGCTGAGTGGAGTAGTCGTAGTCTCTGGCCTCTTGCATTCGACTTCGATCCCTCCCACACCTATTGCCCGCATTACTGCGACGCTGCCGGAAATCGCAGCCCGTTCCCTGCAGGACGCTCGCCGGATTTGGTAGTCTGACGTGAGCAGTTCGGACCAGATCTGCTCCCTGTGCCGGTCTATACTTGCCAAATGACGATGCTCCCGGACACCGAAGCCATCATGCATGGGAATAGATCACTGTTCTGCTCAATGGGGCCGCGCCGTCAGGCAACGCGGAGTTTGAAAATGTCGGCTCCTTCAGATCTTCCTTTTCAGCCTGGCTCCAACGGCCTCAATGGTGACGGCATTCCGATACTGCGATGTGAACTCTGCGGCCTAGGGATGACCCACCTTGGCGACCTGCCCGGCCGCATGGGAAAGGCCTCGATCCGCGTCTTTCGCTGCTATCCATGCAACCGGATCGTTTCGCACAGTTGCTAAGCCCTTTCGTACCGACGTTCGGCGCTACTGCACGCCGCCTTGTCTCCAAATGCGGTGTTGAGGTGATCTGCAATGATACCAGCGGCAGGATCGCCGGCCTCATTCAGATTATTCTTCATCAACTGATCGATCTCTCTACGGAGGCTGAGACGCCCCAGTCCGGCCTGCCCCTGCGACGGGTCCGACGCATCCGCATGCGTCGAACACGTTAGG
>OKWV01000293.1_pt1 | contig 5446 bp, 4 predicted proteins | sample 1607231 | NCBI WGS metagenome assembly OKWV01 (sample SAMN07501066, study PRJEB24779) | human gut metagenome | isolation source: stool | host: human infant | place: USA: Pittsburgh, PA | reverse complement strand
GGCCGTGGCGTCGGCATGGATGTCGTGAAGCGTAACGTGCAGGCGCTCGGTGGCCGGATCTCGGTGCGCTCGCGCTTCGGCCATGGCTCGTCATTCACGCTGTCGCTGCCGCTCACCTTGGCGGTGGTCGACGGCATGGTGGTGTCGGTCGGGCGCGAGACGTTCATCATTCCGCTGGTTGCGATCGTCGAGAATCTGCGTCCGCTCCCCGCCGACATTCATCCCGTGGTCGGCCGCGGCCATGTCCTGGCGTTGCGCGGCGAGTATCTGCCGCTGGTCTATCTGCATCGCGTGTTCTCGATCGGCGATGCGATCGGCGATCCCTGCCGGGGCATCGTGATCATCGTGCAGAGCGAGAGCGCCGGCCGTGTCGGCATTGTTGTCGACGAACTCCTCGGCCAGCAGCAGGTGGTGGTGAAGAGCCTCGAAGCCAATTACGAGCCGGTGGACGGCATCAGCGGCGCCACGATCCTCGGCAATGGCCGCGTCGCGCTGATCCTTGACGTCGCGCGCCTGCACGAGATCGACATGCGCGGCACGCCAGAACGGCTGCCGTCCCCGGAGCAATCGAGACCAGAATCCGCAAAGGACCTGACCCATGCAGCCTGACAACAAGCCGATCGCTCCGTTTGGCCAAGAAGCAGCGGTCAGCGAGAACGCGCAGCAGTTCATCACCTTCACGCTGGGCGCGGAGGAGTATGGCATCGACATCATGGTGGTCCGGGAGATCAAGGGCTGGACCGAAACGACCATGATCCCGAACGCTCCGCCCCATGTCCGGGGTGTCATCAATCTGCGCGGCATCATCGTTCCCATCTTCGACCTGCGCGCCCGGTTCGGCACCGGCGTGACCGTGCCGACCAACATGCATGTGGTGATCATCGTCGCCGCCGGCCCGCGCACGGTCGGCCTGCTGGTCGATACCGTCTCGGACATCATCTCCGTCGATCCGAAGGACATCCGCGACGTGCCGGACATGGGCATGCCGACCGAGGATCAGTTCCTGGAGGGGCTGGTCGCGATCCAGAACAGGATGGTGACGCTGGTGTCGTTGTCGGGTCTGTTCGGGATGCCGGCTTCGTCAGTGACGCGTACGTCTGCCGCAGCCGCCGCGGCGGCCGCCTAACCCCTACAATTTACGAGATCGTCATGAGCGACACTTTCGAGGAGAACATCATGCAGGACTTCACCACGGACGGCGCTCCGGGCGATGGCGCGCCCAAATCGAAGGCAAGGTCGCGGAGCAGTCGTCCGCGGTCGTCCGCCGCGAAGGCTCCGGCGGCAGCGCCCCGCGCGGCGAGCCGTGACGATCAGATGACAGCCGTCGTCGAGAAGGTCACCAGCGCCGTGATGCTGGTCGATAACGATCTCAAGATCACATACCTCAATCAAGCCTCGAAGCAGCTGTTCGGCCAGCACCTCACGGAGTTTCGCAAGGTCTGGCCGACCTTCGATCCCGCCGCCATGGTCGGGACCTGCATCGACGTCTTTCACCGCAATCCGGCGCATCAGCGGACGATGCTCGCCAATCCGGCCAATCTGCCGTTCCGCACCGACATTTCCGTCGGACCGCTCAAGATCTCGCTCAACGTCAATGCGATGCGGAACGCGCAGGGCGTCAACCAGGGCTTCATGCTGGAATGGGCGGATGTCACCGAGATCCGCAGCCAGGCGTCGCAGCTCGCGGCCATCGATCGTTCGCAGGCGATGATCATGTTCTCGCTCGACGGCAAGATCGAATATGCCAACGAGAACTTCCTGCGAACGCTGGGCTACTCGCTCGACGAGATCAAGGGCCAGCACCATTCGATGTTCGTCGATCCCGTCTATCGCCAGTCGACCGACTACCGCATGTTCTGGGACAAGCTCGCGCGTGGCGAATATGAGGCCGGTCAATACCGCCGGATCGGCAAGGGCGGCCGCGAAGTCTGGATCCAGGCGAGCTACAATCCGATTCTCGATCAGTCCGGCAAGCCCTTCAAGGTGGTGAAATACGCGACCGACATCACCAGCGAGGTGATCCGCAACGCCGACTTCGCCGGCCAGATCGACGCCATCGGCAAGTCGCAAGCCGTAATCGAATTCAACATGGATGGCACGATCATCACGGCGAACGACAATTTTCTACGCGCGCTTGGCTACACCTTGGCCGAAATCAGCGGCAAGCAGCACAGCATGTTCGTCGAGGCAGCGGAGCGCGACAGCGCCGCCTATCGCGAGTTCTGGGCGGCTCTCAATCGAGGGCAATATCAGGCGGCCGAATACAAGCGAATTGGGAAGGGCGGCAAGGAGGTCTATATCCAGGCGTCCTATAATCCGATCCTCGACCTCAACGGCAAGCCGTTCAAGGTGGTGAAATATGCCACCGACGTCACCCGCCAGGTGCTGATCAGGATCGGCAACGAGCGCGTTCGCGCGATGATGGAATCCGTTGCCGCGGGCTCGGAGGAGCTGAACGCGTCGGTACGCGAGATTTCCGAAGCGATGACCAAGTCGCGCGAGACGGCGATCGGGGCCGTGGGGCAGGTGACTGCCGCAGACGGTCAGGCCCAGCGCCTGTCGGACGCAGCCCAGGCCATGAGCGGCATCGTCGAGATGATCAACAACATCACCGGGCAGATCAATTTGCTCGCACTGAATGCCACCATCGAATCCGCGCGCGCCGGCGAAGCCGGACGGGGGTTCGCCGTGGTCGCATCCGAGGTCAAGAGCCTCGCCAACCAGGCCAAGCAGGCGACCGACAAGATCGCCCAGGAAATTGAGAACCTCAACGGCATCTCCGGAGACGTCGTGACGGCGCTCGGCTCCATCAAGCAGGCGATCACCAATGTCAGCGAATACGTCACCTCGACCGCGGCCGCGGTCGAGGAGCAGAGCACGGTGACGAACGAGATGTCGTCCAGCATGGCCCGCGCCGCGGCAGAGGCGCAGGCCTTGGCCGCCAGGGCTACGGCCTAGCCGCCCACGGCGGATGGGCCGCGGAGCGGCGCTTCGCGCGCTGCTGGAAAGCCGAAGGGACGAGCTGCAACAATTGGCGCGCGCTGCCGCCAGTCCCGGCTGTGGCACCTGTGCGACATGCGGGCATGCTGTCCACCCTCCCCCTCCAGGGCAGGGTGGGCATGGCGCGCGCGGTGACCGTGTCGGCCGATCATGATCAGCGCTGCGCCAGTTGCGTCGCGTCGGCGCCATCGCGCGCGCCCATTGCGGCGACCTGCGTCTTCAGCAAGGCCCCCGGCCGTACGCGCTGCAGGCCGTTGACGACCACGCGCTCGCCGGGCTTCAGGCCGGCCGAGATGATGCGCAGGCCGTCGACGCTGCCGCCGAGCGTCACCGGGCGGTACACCGCGCGCTCGTCGTCGCCGACCACCATCACGAACTTCTTGTCCTGGTCGGTGCCGATGGCGCGCTCGTCGAGCAGCACGAGGGATTGCTGCTGCGGCTGGCCCATGCGGACGCGGGCGAACTGACCGGGAATCAGCCGGCCGTCCTCGTTCTTGAATACGGCGCGGACGCGGATGGTGCCGGTTTGGCCCTGGACCTGGTTGTCGATCAGCTGGATGTGACCGGAGGCCGTGATGCCGCCCGACGTCGTCATTTCGACGGGGATGCGATCGAGATTGCCGCGTTTGCCTGAGCCGTCGGAGATCGCGCTCAAGGCGCGCAGGACCAGTTCTTCCGTGGCGTCGAAGCTCGCATAGATCGGGTTGACGGACACCAGCGAGGTCAGCACCGGCGACGCCGAGCCGGCGGCGACGAGATTGCCGACGGTGACCTCGATCCGCCCGACCCGGCCGTCGACCGGCGCGCGGACCAGCGTGTAGTCGAGATTGAGCTTCGCGGTCTGCAGGCTCGCTTCGGCTGCCTTGACGTTGGCGATCGCCTCGCGGTTGCCGTTGTCGCGCTGGTCGTAATCGCGCTTCGTCACGATCGAATTGCCGACCAGTTGCGCGCCGCGTTCCAGCTCATTGGCGGCGAAGGCGGCGCGGGCGCGTGCGGCCTCGAGCTGCGCCTGGGCACGGTCGACCTCGGCGGCGTAGGGCGCGGGATCGATCTTGAACAGGACGTCGCCGGCCTTCACCAGCGACCCTTCGGTGAAATTGGCGGAGAGAATGGCGCCGGCCACGCGCGGCCGGACCTCGACGCGTTCGACCGCTTCAAGCCGCCCGGAGAACTCGTCCCACAGGCTCGCCTTGCGTGGCTCGACCACGGCGACTGTCACGGCGACCGCCTGCTCCGGCGCGGCGGCGCGGGCGGCCTGTGGCGCAGGGCTCATGTTGAAGTAATGCGACCCGGCATAGGAGCCGGCGGCGATCACCACGCCGGCCGCGGCGACGGTGCTCAGCCACCGCTTTAGACGGCCAGGGGAACGAATTTCGGACGAGGGCATTGGTGCGCTCCATATTGTAGTGCTCGCTACAAATGTGGCGCTGGCAACTCGTTCGCAAGAGACTTATGTATCGGATGCTACGAAAATCCTAGATGGAACTTTGGCGACTGCGACAGATCAAAGAAATGGCTAGGAATCGCAAATAGATAAAAATCTGGTGGGGCGGCGACGGGAACAGGAGTTTTGCAAATGGCCATCGGACGTCCGAGGACATTCGATCGTGACACCGCGCTGGACCAGGCGATGGAGGTGTTCTGGCGGCATGGCTATGAGGGCGCGACCATCGCCCAGCTCACCGAGGCCATGGGCATCAACCCGCCCAGCCTCTATGCCGCGTTCGGCAGCAAGGAGGCCCTGCTCAAGGCCGCGCTCGATCGCTACACCGCGCGCCGCGAGGCCTGGATGGAAGAGGTGCTGAGCGCGCCGACCGCCCGCGAGGTCACCGCGCGGATGCTGATGGGCGTGGCCGAGAAGCAGACCGATCCGTCCAATCCGCCCGGCTGCCTGCTCGTGCAGGGCGGCCTCGCCTGCGGCTCCGGCTCGGCGAACGTGCCGTTCGAGCTTGCTGCCCGCCGCGCCCAGACCGAGGAGCAGCTCCGGCACCGCTTCGAACGGGCGAAGGCCGAAGGCGATCTGGCCGAAGCCGCCGATCCCGCCGCGCTCGCCCGCTACGTCTCCGCCGTCATCACCGGCATGAGCGTGATGGCGTCCTCCGGCGCCGACCGTGAGGCCCTGGCGCAGGTGGCCGAAGTGGCGATCAGGTCGGTGGAGGAGCAGTCGGTACGCGCCCCCATCGCCGCGAACTGATTGATCTCATGCGCTGGGCGACGGGCGCTCTGCCGTCGCGCTGTCTTGTGCTCCTGGACGCGATGCGATCCCCTGCGGCCGCATTCATCGTCGTTGCGCGAACCAAGAGCCATTCTTCATGCGTGTCTTCTCCGCTGCCCTCGCCACCGAGACCAACACCTTTGCGCCGATGCCGACGGGGCTCGCCACCTTCCATGAGCGCGCGTATTTCCCGGCCGGGCTGCATCCGGACAAGATGCAGATGCATGGCGG
>OKWV01000288.1_pt1 | contig 5478 bp, 4 predicted proteins | sample 1607231 | NCBI WGS metagenome assembly OKWV01 (sample SAMN07501066, study PRJEB24779) | human gut metagenome | isolation source: stool | host: human infant | place: USA: Pittsburgh, PA | reverse complement strand
CTGCGCCTTCAGGAGCCGGCCGACCACGCCGTCGGTCGGAATCGGATATCCGACCATCATCACCGAGCGGAACCAGAAGCGGCCGTCGTCATCGGTGGTGAACTTGCCGCGCAGGTTCATGTCGGCCTGCTCCGGATCCTGGTTCTCGTAATAGCCGACCGGCGAGGCGTGCCAGACGTCGACCTCGGCGCCGGCGACCGGCGCGCCGTGCGGATCGACCACGCGTCCGGTGACGAACAGCGCCGGACCCGGTGTGGCCGAGCGCACGATCGAGCCGCCATTCTCGGTCCGCGGCGAGTTCAGCCGCCAGAACGGGCCAAGCAGCGACTGCGCCGTCTCGGTGTTGCCGCCATCGCCATTGTTGAGCAGGCAGACCAGCGGCGAGACGCCGAGCGAACCGGCCATCAGCACCACTTCATTGTGGGTGTCGTTGGTGCGCTGTCCCAGTTCAGCGATGAGGGCGGCGGCCTCGCGGAATTCGGCCTCGGTGAGACGGACATCGCGCACGAAGCCGTGCAGGTGCTTGACGAGCGAGACCATGATCTCGCGCAGCCGCGGATTGGAGGTCTGCTCCATCACCGCCAGCACCGCCGGCGTGACGTCCTGTTCGCGGGAGATGGTCATGGCACGATCCCTCGGCATTCTCCGTCATTGCGAGGAGCGCAGCGACGAAGCAGAGTCCCGCCCACGACTCCGGATTGCTTCGCAGAGCCTGTCATCAGGCCGCGCATCCCCGCGGCCCCGGCGGCTCGCAATGACGGCGCCTTATTGTCGGAGCGTCAGGGACGCAAACAAAAAGGCCGGGGCAATGCCCCGGCCTTCGTCGTCTCCGCCGCGCGTGGTGCCGGATCTCAGTAGCGGTAGTGGTCCGACTTGAACGGGCCTTCCTGCTTGACGCCGATATAGGCGGCCTGGTCGGGGCGCAGCTCGGTGAGCTTGACGCCGATCTTCGCGAGGTGCAGGCGCGCGACCTTCTCGTCGAGCGACTTCGGCAGCACGTAGACTTCCTTCTTGTACTTGCCGTCCTTGTTGTTGGCGTAGAGCGCGATCTGCGCCAAGGTCTCGCCAAGCCGGGACAGGCAGGCATCGCCTTCCGGATGGCCATAGGTGTCGTTGTAGAGCTTGAAGTGATCGACATCGATCATCAGCAGCGAGAGCTCGGCGCCGGTCTGCAGGGCGCGTGCCCATTCGACGTCGATATGGTTCTGGAAGCCGCGCCGGTTGGCCAGTCCGGACAGCATGTCGATCGAAGCCATCACGGTGAGCCGGTCATTGGCGGCAATGAGCTCGCGCTCGCGCTGGCCGAGTTTGGCGGCCATGGCATTGAACGACTTCGCCAGCGGCACGAATTCCGAGGGCAGGTTCTTGGTGGCGACACGCGCCGACCATTGGCCGAGCCCGAAGCGCTTCGCGGTCGCCGCGAGCATGTTGACGGGCTTGACGATCAGCTTCTCCGCCGCGATCAGCGCGCCGAGCAGCACGATCAGGCAAACCAGCCCGGCCTGCAGATAGGCGTTGCGGATGTCCCGGTCGATCGCGGCGGTGACGCGGGTTTCATCGATGCTGACGATCAGGCGCGAGCCGGTGTCGGCGATGCGCGTGAAATTGATCGCGCGTTTTGATCCGTCGGCGGCCGTGAACGAGACGGTGTCTGAAGGCTTGTCGGAACTCATCGCGGTCTCGGCCACCGCCGACAGCAGGGGCACGCTGTCGAGCGGCCGTCCGATCAGCTCGGTGCGATCGGTCGGGGCGGCCAGCACGGTTCCCTCGCTGTCGATCAGCACCGCCGTGATTCCCGGACGGCCGCCAAGATTGCTCATGATCTTGGACATCCATTCCAGATTGACACTCGCCAGCATGACGGCGTCTGGCTCCCCGGTGATCGCTGCGACCGGATAGGCGGCCATGACGATCGGCATGTGCGTCGGTTTCGACAGCAGATAGTCGCTGAACACGAAGTCGCGGGTCTCCTGCGCACCGCGGAAATAAGGCCGCTCGCTGAAGTCGAGACCGACATATTGATTATTGGTGGAGCATTGGATGCGTCCGTCCCGTCCGGCGATCATCAGGGTGCGGATCCAGGGCAGCGTTGTCGGCAGGCTGGCGCGCAGCATATCGCAGCTGCGGCTGACGCCGGACGCCGACGCGCGGACATAGGCGGTGGATTTCAGCACCGTTTCGACCGACATGATGACCTCGCGCTGCATGTCGGCGCTTTGTCGGGCGATATTGAAGAACTCTTCGGAAGCGAGCGCAATCTGTCGCGTGCGGGCGGTTTCGAGCGACCGCGCGCGTTCCAGCATCAACGGCGCAACCAGGATCACGGCCAGCAGCGCCAGCCGTGCCCGAATCCCCAACAGCCGGTTCAGCTTCACTCTATTGCGATTGAAGCGGATGCTTGGCATTTTTTCCCCCTGCCCCCGATCGCGCAAGGTAGGGAGAAGGGTTCAAGAAGCCTTTCCCGAACTCCGTAAAATTGCAGCCAAACCCGTAAATCTACCGACGGACACCCTCGTGCCAGATGCCCCGACCAGCTTCACCTCGTCTTCACCATCCGCGCTCACTGCCGTCGAGCAGGAGATCCTGCGGGCGTGCCGCGACGCCAAACGCGAGCGAGCCTCAGTCACCTTGATCGCCGTGTCCAAGACGTTTGCGGCGGATGCGATCGAGCCGGTCATCGCGGCCGGCCAGCGCGTGTTCGGCGAGAACCGGGTCCAGGAAGCCAAAGGAAAATGGCCGGCGCTGATGGCGGCGCATCCGGGGCTGTCGCTGCATCTGATCGGGCCGTTGCAGTCCAACAAGGCCAAGGAGGCGGTGGCGCTGTTTGACGCCATTCATTCGGTGGATCGTCCGAGCCTGTGCGCCGCGCTCGCCAAGGAAATTGCGGCGCAGAACAGGCATCCGCAGCTGTTCGTTCAGATCAACACCGGCGAGGAGCCGCAAAAAGCCGGCATCGCGCCCGGTGAAGCCGACGCGTTCGTGGCGGCCTGCCGCAAGGATTATGGGTTGGAGATTTCCGGCCTGATGTGCATTCCGCCGGTCGACGAGGCACCGGGTCCGCATTTCGCGCTGACCGCCAAGATCGCGGCGCGCAACGGCCTTGCGAATCTGTCGATGGGCATGAGCGCCGATTTCGCCACGGCCATTCAGTTCGGCGCCACGCATGTGCGCGTCGGCTCGGCGATCTTCGGCCATCGCTGACGGGCCACGCAGCGGCTGAGGCCACCGCGCGCGAGAATGAGCGTCGTTAGGCGAAGCGCACCGAGACCCGTCCGATGTCCCCGAAATCGACGTCCATCCTGTCGCCACTGCCGATCGGCAGTGGCGGATGGCAGGTGCCGGTCGTGACCACCTGCCCTGCCCGTAACGTCAGTCCCAGCGCCCGGAGTTCGTTGACCAGCCACGCCAGCGCCACGCGGGGATCGCCGAGCACGTTGCGACCGTGGCCGATGAAGTCCCGGCCGCTGAGCGTAATCCGGGGGCGTTCCTCGACCAGATCACGGCTGCGCCAATCCGCAGTCGCCGGAGCGCCCAGCACAAACAGATGGGCGCAGGCATTGTCGGCGATCAGCTGCGCCTCGCCGGCCGTGACGAAATCGGCGAACCGCGAATCAGGGATCTCGATGGCTGGATGCAGCGTCGCCACGGCGGCGAGCACCTCGGCGACGTCGTAGGGCGTGGTCCGCGGCGACAGGTCGTTGGCCATGCGAAAGGCGAATTCCGGCTCCGCGACCCGCATCGCATTGCCGTCCATCGATGCCGTGCCGTCATCGGGCAGCACGGTCTCGGCGAGAATCCGGCCCGCCAGCGGTCCGGCCACGTTGATGTGGCGCTGCCCGGCTTCGCTGGTCGCCGCGATCTTCCAGCCGAACAAGGGCGCGCTGGATTGCGACTCGATCTCGGCCTGGATGGCGTAGCCTTCGGCGCGGTTGCGTGGCTGCAGATCTGGGGGCAATGCCGCGACCTTGCTGCCCTTGCGCCAATGCTCACGCAGGATCCGCGAGGCCGATACGGCCTGGCTCGGCGTGAGCATGGTGTCCTCCCTCAGAATCTTGTCATTCGATGATGATCCTGGTGCGCGGGCCGATGCTTTGCAACAGCCGCAACATTGCCGACCGGGTCATGGCCACGCAGCCGGCGGTGGGGCCGAAATTCGGCCGCGCTAAATGCAGGAACACAGCGCTGCCGCGTCCGGCGATCCGGGGCCGCGTGTTGTGGTCGATCTCAATGATGAAGTCATAGAGATGGTCGCTGCGCGCCAGCCGGTCCCCCGGCTGATCGCCGCGCAGCCGAAACGGCCGGTTGTAGCGGCGATCGGCCGGATCCTCGCACCAGGCGTCCTCGGGGCCGATCGGACGGACGGGGAGCCGGGTCTGCGGCCGCCGGTGGCGGTCGGCCCGCCACCACAGCCGGTGTGGCCGGAAGCGGCCGCGCGGCGTGCCGCCGTCGCCCTCGCGCTTATTGGCCAGGATGCCGCCGCGGCCCAGGGCAACGGGGATGATCAGTCCCTCCATGATCAGCCAGCCGCGCCGCCGATTCCCGGCGGCGGCCCGGACCCGGATCGTGGTAGTTGGCATACCAGATGATCCCTTTGCGTCATGATATGAAACAACGCGCCTTTTCATTGCCATGCATTGCCCGTCAATTGCCTTAATGTCGGCAAATGGTCCCGCGCGGGGTCACACAGGACATTCACCTCATTCCCTTCCCAAATCTGGAGTACAGTGTCGGGCGCTTGTGAATCGGTAACAGCCCCCTACTTCAAGACGAAACAGGGCTGATGAGCCTGTTTTGCCCACCGTCGAAGGCGCCCATCATTCGATCCCCGCCGGCGCCAGCAAGAGGATTTGTACCAATGGCCAATGCCCGCAAGATCCTGATCGTTGATGACGACACCGATCTGCGCGACACACTGATGGAGCAGCTGTCGCTGCATGACGAGTTCGAGGCTCAGGCGGTCGATACCGGCGCCAAGGGCGCCAGCGAGGCGAAGGCCAATTCCCCCGATCTGGTCCTGATGGATGTCGGGCTGCCCGACACCGACGGTCGCGAGGTGGTGCGCAGCCTGCGCAAGGGCGGTTTCAAGGCCCCGATCATCATGCTGACCGGGCACGACACTGATTCGGATACGATCCTGGGCCTGGAATCCGGCGCCAATGACTATGTCGCCAAGCCGTTCCGCTTCGCCGTGCTGCTGGCGCGCATCCGCGCCCAGCTGCGCCAGCACGAGGCCAGCGAGGATGCGGTGTTTTCGGTCGGTCCGTACAGCTTCCGCCCCGGCTCGAAGATGCTGACCGGCGCGAACGCCCGCAAGGTCAGGCTCACGGAAAAGGAAACGGCCATCCTGCGGTTCCTTTACCGTGCCGGCCAGCAGCCGGTGTCGCGCGAGACGCTGCTGCAGGAGGTGTGGGGCTACAATTCCGGCGTCACCACCCACACGCTGGAAACGCATATTTACCGTTTGCGGCAGAAGATCGA
>OKWV01000282.1_pt1 | contig 5538 bp, 6 predicted proteins | sample 1607231 | NCBI WGS metagenome assembly OKWV01 (sample SAMN07501066, study PRJEB24779) | human gut metagenome | isolation source: stool | host: human infant | place: USA: Pittsburgh, PA | reverse complement strand
GTGGCGGGGAATATCGGCTACGGGCTCAGGATCCGCGGCGTGTCGAGGTCGGAACGCGCGGCGCGTGTCGCCGAGCTGATCACGCTGACCAATCTGGGCGGACTGGAACATCGCCGCATCGATCAGCTGTCCGGTGGTCAGCGGCAGCGCGTCGCGCTGGCGCGCGCCGTCGCCATCAGGCCGAGCGTGCTGCTGCTCGACGAGCCGCTGACCGCGCTCGATGCCGCCCTGCGCGAGCGCCTGCGCGGCGAATTGAACGGCCTGCTGCGCACGCTGGGCATCACGGCGATCTATGTCACGCATGACCAGGCCGAGGCGATGGAGCTCGGCGACCGCATCGTGGTGATGCGCAAGGGCGCGATCGCTCAGGTCGGAACGCCGCGCGAGATCTACTTCACCCCTGCCGACCGCTTCGTTGCGGAGTTCGTCGGCGCGGCCAATATCATCGAGGCCCCGATCGAGAGCGGCGATCTGATCCTGCCCGGCGGTCGTCAGCCGGTCGGTTCGACTCGCGCCAAGGCCGTGGCGATGGTCCGCCCCGAGACGATCGCGATCGTGGATGCGGACAAAGCGAGCCTCACCGGCGTCGTCGACAGCATTCGTTTTGCCGGCGACCGTCAACGCATCATCGTGCGCGACGCGGCCGCGATTCCGCTTGCGCTGGATGTGCCGCACACGATCCATGTGCGCGCGGGCGAGCGGATCGGCCTCTCCATCGCGGCGGACTCGATTCGCCTGCTTCCCGCGGAAGGCTGACCCGTGACGAAGAGCCCCATCCTCATCGCCCAGATCTCGGACCTCCACGTCAAGGCGCCCGGACATCTGGCCTATCGCCGGGTCGATACGGCGCTGGCGCTGAGCCGCTGCGTCGATGAGCTGAACAGGTTCGTCCCCCGGATCGATCTGGTGGTAATCTCCGGCGATCTCGCCGACACGCCGTCGACGGCAGAGTATGATCACCTCAAGAGCCTGCTGGCTGGTCTCGCCATTCCCTTCGTGGCCGTTCCCGGCAACCACGATTCGCGCGCGCTGATGCGCGCTGCCTTTCCGGATCATTGTTTCGCAATGCCGTCCGGTGCGCTGAACCGGCGCGTCGAGCTCGCCGATCTGGATCTGCTTCTTCTCGACTCCAGCGTTCCCGGTCATCCGCATGGTGAGCTCGGCGACGAGACGCTGCACTGGCTGGACGCCGAATTATCCGCCCGCGCGGACAGGCCGGCGCTGTTGTTCCTGCATCATCCGCCCTTTGCCGCGGGCATCTGGCACATGGACCGGCAGAATCTGCGCAATGCCGACGCCCTGGCCGAGATCGTCGCGCGGCATCCGCGCGTCCAGCTGATCGGGTGCGGACATGTCCATCGGGCGACGCTGACGAGGTTTGCCGGCGTCCTCTGTACGATCTGTCCTGCGCCGAACCACGCCGTCGATCTCGATCTGGCTGAGCGCCAGCCGCCGTCCTTCAGGATCGAGCCGCCGGCCTTCAATTTGCATGCCTGGTTTCCCGGCGCGGCGTTCGGCACGCTGGTCACGCATCAGATCCCGATCGGCGATTTCGGTGGGCCGCATCCGTTCTTCAACGCGGACGGCACGCTGATCGATTGACCGCCGCGGTCGCGGTTGCAGAACCTTGCGCTAAGCTTCCACTTCGAAGGTGACACGCTCGGCGGCGAAGCGTGAGCGCTTGCTGACGAGCGGCGTGCCGTCCGCGTCGATGTCCGTGCTCTCGACGACCAGGACCGGGCGGCCCAACGCGAGGTCCAGGCTCGCCGCAGTGATACGCGTTTTGCCGCGCCGGTAGTCGCGCATACCGTAATGCGCGAGCAGCGCCGTCATCGAGCGGGTTGTCGCGAAGATCCGCGCGGCATCCGGAAAGCGCTCTGCCGAGAGCCAGGAGGTGCTGACGCAAATCGGCGTCTTGTCGGCGAAGCGCAACGCCTCGATGCGGATCAGCGGCGCGCCGGTCTTCAAGGCCAGCTCGCGGGCGAGCTCGCGCGTTGCCGGCTCCTCCGAACTCGCGATCAACTGTCCGCGCGGCTCGCGCCCACCGGCGCCGACGATCTCGGAAAAGCGGGTGCGCGAGCGCAGCGGATAGGACAGCCGGGGCGCTTCCACATAGGTGCCGCTGCCGCGCTCGGCCCGCACCAAGCCGCGTTCGGCCAGCATCGCCAGCGCGCGCCGCACCGTATGGCGGTTGACGCGATAGGTCTCGGCGATCTCGGTTTCCCCGGGCAGGCGCGTGCCGGCCGCGAACCGCCCGCCGGCGATGTCGCGCTCGATGCCGTCGGCGACCCGTCGCCATAGGGCCACGCCTGAATCGGCGTCCGGCATGCTCATTCGGTCGTCCCGCCTGCACTGGTGAAAATCACGTCCATGTCATCAAACAGTCATGGCGCTCTCTTATCAAGTTGTCTATTATCATAGACAACTTGAGCCGGGCAAGATCGACAGTGGCCATCAGGGGCAACATGGACGGCAATATGAGCGGCAATACGTTGCAGGAGAGACGCCAGGGGGCGATGCAAGTGCTGTCGCATGCGCCGGCAGCCGACATCGCGCTGCGTATGGCAGAGCTGCCTCTGCCGCCCTATCAGCAGCTGCGTGCGCCGGAGAACGGTCTCGTCATGGTGCGCGGCCGCATCGGCGGCGATGGTGCGCCATTCAATCTCGGCGAGGCCACGGTGTCGCGGGCGGCCATCCGTCTTCACAGCGGTGAGGTCGGCTTCGGTTATGTGCTTGGCCGTGACGGCGAGAAGGCGCGGCTGATCGCGCTGTGCGACGCGTTGATCCAATCACCCGATCATGCCAGTGCGATCGAGGCCAAGGTCGTAGCGCCCTTGCGGGCCGAGATGCGCGCGGCGCGGGATCAGGCGGCCGCGCAGGCGGCAGCCACGCGTGTCGATTTCTACACGATGGTTCGCGGAGAAGGATGATGCAGAGCTTGGATCACGCGCTGCAGCCCGGCTTCGCCGACAAGGTGCTGTCGGCGCAGGCGACCTTCCGCACGGTGATGGAGGCCATGGCGCGTCCGGGGCAGGTGATGCAGGTCGAGGACGGCGTCGGCCGGCCGCCGTCGATGATGGCCGGTGTTGCCGCCATCGCCCTGACGCTGTTCGATCAGGAGACGCCGATCTGGCTCGATGCCCCCTTGTCGGGCGCGCCGGATATCGGGGCGTGGCTGAAGTTTCACACCGGGGCTCCGATCGTCGCCGATCCCGCCCTCGCAAGCTTCGCCTTGGTTGCAGCGCCAGAGCAGCTTCCGGATCTGCGCAGCTTCGCGCTCGGCAGCGCGGACTATCCCGATCGCTCGACGACACTGGTGTTGCAGGTGGCGAGTCTCTCCGTCGGGCCGATGTGTCAGCTGCGTGGGCCTGGGATCGACGGCACGGTGTCGCTTTGCGCATCGATCGCGCCCGCCGATTTGTTCGCAAGGCTGTCGATCAACGAAGCTCTGTTTCCACGCGGCATCGACGTGATCCTGGTCGACGGCCGTTCGCTGGTCGCGATCCCGCGCACGACGCGGCTCGCCGCTGCAGGAGGTTGAGGCATGTATGTCGCCGTCAAGGGTGGCGAGCGCGCCATCGAGAATGCACACCGTCTGCTGGCGCATGAGCGCCGGGGCGACCGGAATGTGCCGGAGCTCTCACTGGCGCAAATCTCGGAGCAGCTCGGGCTCGCGGTCGATCGCGTCATGAGCGAGGGCTCGCTGTATGATCGCGAGCTGGCCGCGCTTGCGATCAAGCAGGCCCGTGGCGATCTGATCGAGGCGATCTTCCTGGTGCGGGCGTTCCGCGCGACCCTGCCGCGCTTCGGTGCGACTGAGCCGGTCGATACCGGCGCGATGCGGGTGCAGCGGCGGGTGTCGTCGACCTTCAAGGACATTCCCGGCGGGCAGGTGCTGGGGCCGACCTTCGACTACACGCATCGGCTGCTCGATCCGCAACTCGCAATGGCCAGCGATCCGGATGCGCCGGCGCTCGCCGAGGCGTCGCATGCGCCGACGCCGCGCGTGACCGATATCCTCGGCCAGGACGGGCTGATCGAGCCGTCGCCGCAGACCGTGGAGGGGGCGCCGGTCGGCGACCTGACGCGCGATCCCCTGGGTTTTCCTGCGGGCCGCGACCTGCGCCTGCAGAATCTGGCGCGCGGCGACGAGGGCTTTCTGCTGGCGCTCGGCTATTCGACCCAGCGTGGCTACGGTCGCAATCATCCTTTCGCCGGCGAGATCCGTTTCGGTGAGGTCGAGGTCGAATTCTTCGCCGAGGAGATCGGCTTTGCCGTGCCGCTCGGCTCGATCGAGCTGACGGAATGCCAGATGGTCAATCAGTTCAAGGGCTCCGCGACCGAGCCGCCATGTTTCACGCGCGGCTATGGCCTCGCCTTCGGCCAGAGCGAGCGCAAGACGATGTCGATGGCGCTGGTCGATCGCGCGCTGCGCGCGCGCGAGCTCGGTGAAGATCTGGTCGCACCCGCGCAGGACGAGGAGTTCGTGCTGTCGCATTCCGACAATGTGCAGGCGACGGGCTTCGTCGAGCATCTGAAGCTGCCGCATTACGTCGACTTCCAGTCCGAGCTCGGCCTGTTGCGCAAGCTGCGCCGGGAATTCGCCGAGGCCAATGCCGAGCCTGCACTGAAGGAGGCCGCGGAATGAACGCGCCGACCTACAACTTCGCCTATCTCGACGAGCAGACCAAGCGGATGATCCGCCGCGCGATCCTGAAGGCGATCGCCATCCCCGGCTATCAGGTGCCGTTCGCCAGCCGCGAGATGCCGATGCCTTATGGCTGGGGCACCGGCGGCGTGCAGGTCACGGCGGCCATCCTCGGCCCCGACGATGTGCTCAAGGTCATCGACCAGGGCTCAGACGACACCACCAACGCGATCTCGATCCGCAAGTTCTTCGCCAAGACCGCGGGCGTGGCCACGACGACCTCGACAGAGGCCGCGACCGTGATCCAGACCCGCCACCGCATTCCCGAGGCGCCGCTGCAAGAGGGGCAGGTGCTGGTCTATCAGGTGCCGATTCCGGAGCCGTTGCGCTTCCTCGAGCCGCGTGAGACCGAGACGCGCCGCATGCATGCGCTGGCGGAATATGGCCTGATGCATGTCAAGCTGTACGAGGACATTGCGCGCTTCGGGCACATCGCGACGTCCTACGCCTATCCGGTCAAGGTCAATGCGCGCTACGTGATGGATCCGTCGCCGACGCCGAAATTTGACAATCCGAAGATGGACAATTGTCCGGCGCTGCAACTGTTCGGGGCTGGACGTGAGAAGCGGATCTATGCCATCCCGCCCTATACGTCGGTGGTGTCGCTCGATTTCGAGGATCATCCGTTCACGCGCTACAAGTTCGATGCGCCCTGCGCGCTGTGCGGCGCCGAGGATTCCTACCTCGACGAGATTGTCACCGACGACAAGGGCAGCCGCATGTTCGTGTGCTCCGACACCGACTATTGCGAGGGCCGCCAGGCTGCCGGGCATCGCGGCACGCAAAACGCCGCGCCGCACAAGGAGGGCGCTCATGTCTGAGGTCACCCG
>OKWV01000272.1_pt1 | contig 5743 bp, 4 predicted proteins | sample 1607231 | NCBI WGS metagenome assembly OKWV01 (sample SAMN07501066, study PRJEB24779) | human gut metagenome | isolation source: stool | host: human infant | place: USA: Pittsburgh, PA | reverse complement strand
ACCGGTCCGGCCGATCAGCCACAGGCGCACGGCATCGCCGCCGATGGAGGAGGGCAGGGTCTGATTGAAGAATGCCCCGATCATGTTGTAGCGGAATGCCTGCAAATCCGTCAGCGGCGCGCCGCACAGCGCTGAAATCTCCCGCCATCGCAGCGCGCCGATGAAGATCTGGAACAGCGTGATGCCGACCGCCAGCACGATCCAGCCGATGTTGATCTGGCTGAGCCGCTCGCCGATTGCCGCGAAGTTGATCCCGCGCAGCGCGAGATAGAGCAGGGCGAGCGACACCACGATCCGGAGGAGGAGAATGAGAATCGCACGCATGCCGGCTCGGCTTCGCTGTCTGGTTTGAAAACGGCCCAAGCCGAGTGCGAGACGCGCAACTCCCCGTCCTGGCAAGGTGACCGGACCTCGGTGGGGAACCGAGCCGTGATGGCGGCGCCCCCTTGCGGCCCATGAGCCCCGGTGGCTAAACAGTCGCAGGGGTGGCGTCAATGGCCTCCGAAACGACCGGAATATCAATTTATGTCTCATGGCCGGAAGATCGCGGTGATAGGCCTTGGTTACGTCGGCCTGCCGGTTGCCGCAGCGTTTGCACGCGCAGGCGGCCCCGTCCTTGGGTTTGACATCGATGCCAAGCGGGTCGCCGAACTGAGGGATGGGCAGGACCGGACCTGTGAGGTCGATGCCGCCGATCTCCGCCATCCCGGGCTGCGCTTCACCAGCGACCCGGCAGATCTCGGCTCTGCCGATTTTTTCATCGTCACGGTTCCGACCCCGATCGACAGCGCGCGGCGGCCGGATCTCGGCGCCATGCTCGCCGCCACCCGAAGCGTGGCCGCCGTGTTGAAGCGGGGCGACATCGTGGTCTATGAATCGACCGTCTATCCAGGTGCCGTCGAGGAAGACTGCGTGCCGCTGCTGGAAAGCGGCTCGGCGCTCAAGGCCGGGACCGATTTCAATGTCGGCTATTCGCCGGAGCGCATCAATCCTGGTGACAAGACCCATCGCTTCGAGACGATCACCAAGGTGGTGTCGGCGCAGAACCCGCACACCCTGCAGATTGTCGCGGAGGTCTACGGATCGGTCGTCACCGCCGGGATTCATCGCGCCCCCTCGATCAAGGTGGCGGAGGCGGCCAAGGTCATCGAGAACACGCAGCGCGATCTCAACATCGCCTTCATGAACGAACTGTCGCTGATCTTCCAGGCATTGGAGATCGATACCGGCGACGTCCTCGCGGCGGCCGGCACCAAATGGAACTTCTTGCCGTTCTCGCCCGGACTGGTGGGCGGGCACTGCATCGGCGTCGATCCCTATTACCTGACGTATCGCGCCGAAAAGGCCGGGTATCATCCCGAAGTCATCCTCGCCGGACGTCGCATCAACGATGAGATGGGCCGTCGCATCGCGCGGGAATGTATCCGTGGGCTGCTGAAGCGCAGAGGGCGAAGCGGCGTCGTCACCATTCTCGGCATGACGTTCAAGGAGAACGTGCCGGACATCCGCAATTCGCGTGTGATCGACATTGTCCGCGAACTGCAGTCGTTCGGTGTCGAGGTGCAGGTCGCCGACCCTCTCGCCGATGCAGCGGCGGTGCATGAGGAATACGGCATCGACCTCACCGCGTTCGCGGCGCTGCGCCCGGCCGATGCGGTCGTGCTCGCGGTGTCCCATGATCAGTTTCTGGCTGGCGGCTGGTCGTTGGTTCAGTCTCTCCTGCGCGAAGGCCAAGGCCTTGTGCTTGACGTCAAGATGAAGCTCGACCGCGCGAGCAAACCCGGCGCCATCGAGCTGTGGCGGCCCTGAGAGAGCGATATGGCAGACGATCCCATCCTTGTGACCGGCGCGGCCGGCTTCATCGGCTTCCACCTCGCGCAGCGGCTGCTCGCCGAGGGGCGGCAGGTGATCGGCATCGATAACATCAACGCCTATTACGACCCGAAGCTGAAGCAGGCGCGCCTCGATCGTCTGGCCGCCCAGCCCGACTTCATTTTCCACAAGCTCGATCTGGTCGATCGTGCCGGCGTCAAGGCGCTGTTCGCAGCCCACCATTTTCCTGCGGTTGTGCATCTCGCCGCCCAGGCGGGCGTGCGCTACTCGCTGGACAATCCGCACGCTTATGTCGATGCCAATCTCGAAGGCTTCATCAACATCCTTGAGGGCTGCCGGCATCACGGCTGCGCGCACCTGCTGTTCGCCTCGTCCTCATCGGTCTATGGCGCCAACACCAAGCTACCGTTCTCGGTGAAGGACAATGTCGACCATCCGATCAGCCTCTATGCGGCGAGCAAGAAGGCCAACGAGTTGATGGCGCATTCCTACAGTCATCTGTATCGGCTGCCGGCGACGGGCCTGCGCTTCTTCACCGTCTACGGGCCCTGGGGGCGGCCGGACATGGCGATGTTCATCTTCGCCAAGGCCATCCTGGCGGGCCAGCCGGTCAGACTGTTCAATCATGGCCAGATGCGGCGGGATTTTACCTATATCGACGACATTGTGCAGGCGATTCATCGCCTGATCGGCCGCCCTCCGCAGGGCAATCCGGACTGGGACGGAACCCGGCCCGACCCCTCCAGCAGCCGGGCGCCCTGGCGAATTTACAATATCGGCAACAATCACCCCGAACAGCTGATGGACGTGATAACGCTGCTGGAGAAGGAGTTTGGGCGGCCGGCGATCAAGGAGATGCTGCCGATGCAGCCGGGGGACGTCGAAGCGACCTATGCGGACGTGAGCGATCTCGAGCGCGATATCGGCTTCCGGCCGGCAACCCCGATTGCCGACGGCATCGCGCGGTTCGCGCGTTGGTATCGCGAGTATCATCAGATTTGAGGGCATCATTTCATGACCAGACGCATCATTCCTCTCATCATGTGCGGCGGCGCCGGAACCCGGCTTTGGCCGGCCTCGCGGGAAGTGCGGCCCAAGCAGTTCCTGCCGCTGTTCGGCACCCGGTCGACCTTCCAGGATACGCTGCTGCGTGTGTCGGATGCGGATCTGTTTGCCCGCCCGATCATCATCACCAATGCGGCCTATCGTTTCATGGTGCTGGAGCAACTGGCCGAGATCGGAATCGAAGCCGACGTGCTGCTGGAGCCGATGCGCCGCGACTCCGGACCCGCCATCGTCGCCGGAGCCGCCTTCGCGCAGACGCGTGATCAGGACGCGGTGGTGCTGGCGCTGGCGGCCGACCACGTCGTCCGCGACAGCGCGGCCTTCCTCGCAGCCTGCCGCGCCGGGCTGGCTGCGGCCGAGACCGGCCTCATCGTGACCTTCGGCATCAATCCCGAACGCGCCGCCACCGAATACGGCTATATCAGTCCCGGCGCGCCGGTCTCGGGAGACGTGCGGGCGGTCGCAAAGTTCGTCGAGAAGCCGGATCAGCCGACCGCCGAGCGCTACATCCGCGAGGGGTATCTCTGGAACAGCGGCAACTTCATGTTCCGGGCCGGCGTCCTGCTCGATGAGTACCGAAAATCCGATGCGGGCAGCGTGCAGACGGTCACCGATTCCGTGACCAAAGCCGGCCGCGATCTCAGCTTCATCATCCTGGAGTCCGATGCCTTTGCTGCGGCCAAGACGATCTCGATCGACTGCGCCGTGATGGCGAAGACCGAACGGGCGGCCGTGGCGCCGGTCTCGTGCGGCTGGTCGGACGTCGGCTCCTGGCATGCGGTGTGGGAGCTGTCCGACAAGGACGAGCAGGGCAATGCCGCGCGGGGGACCGCCGTGTTCGAGGATTCCCGCAACTGCAACGTGGTCACCGACAAGGCGCTGGTCGCGCTCGAAGGCGTGGACGATCTCGTCGTGGTGGCGGCGCAGGACGCGGTCCTGGTCTCGCGCCAGCGCGATGCCAACGGGCTGAAGCGGCTCGTCGCGAAGCTGAAGACGGTAGCGCCGGAGGTGACCGAGGCGCACATCAAGGTGCACCGCCCCTGGGGCAGCTATCAGTCGGTCGACAATGGCGAGCGCCACCAGGTGAAGCGTATCGTCGTCAAGCCCGGCCAGCGCCTGTCGCTGCAGAGGCACTATCACCGCTCGGAGCACTGGATCGTGGTGCGTGGAGCTGCCCGGGTCACGGTCAACGAGACGGTCAAGACCGTTCACGAGAACGAATCGATCTACATCCCGATGGGCGCGGTGCACCGCCTGGAAAATCCCGGTAAGATCCTGCTGGAGCTGATCGAGGTCCAGACCGGCTCCTATCTCGGCGAGGACGACATCATCCGCCTCGAGGACGATTACCGTCGCGAATAGGGCGCAGATCGCCTCGAATCACGCGAGCCGTGCTAGATAGCTCCCCGACGTCGTCCGCCGGAGAGCTTCCTTGCAAAGCACGATCGGATCGCGCGCGTTCCAGAACGCGCGCATGCAGAAGAAGAACCGTAAGCAGGCCGACGGCCTGCTGACGCAGGCGGTCGCAGCCTACCGCGCCGGCCGGCATGCGGACGCGCAGGCGGTCTGCGGGCAGATCCTGGCCCTTGTGCCGGATCATTTCGACGCCCTGCATCTCCTCGGCGCTTCGGCGCTCGACAATGGTCGGCTGGATCTGGCTGAGCAGGCTCTGACCCGGGCCGTCGCCGTCGAGCCGCGCAATGCCGAGGCCCAGGCGAATCTCGGCCTCGTACTCTCCAGCCTGAAACGTTACGAGGAGGCGCGCGCCGCCCAGGAGCGCGCCATCGCGCTCAAGCCGAATTTCGCCACCGCGCTGACCGGCCTCGGCAACACCCTGATGAACATGCGGCTGTTCGCGCAGGCGATCGAGGCCCACGACCGCGCCATCGCGCTCAAGCCCGATTTTGCCGATGCCTATTGCAATCGCGGCATGGCGCAACTTCTGCTCCTCCGAAACGAGGAAGCCCGCCAGAGCTTCGAGCGCGCTTTGGCGCTGGCGCCGCGGCATATGCAGGCGACTTTCGGAAAGGGGCTCGTCAGCGTCAACCTGCGGCATTTCGATCAGGCGCTCGTGGCGTTCAACGCGGCGCTTGCGCTGAAGCCGGGGGCCGCGGCCGTCATCGCCCAGCGAGGGCGCCTCTACGTCCAGATGGGGCGGTTCAAGGAGGCCGAAACCGATTTCGACACGGCCCTGACCGCCGAGCCGATGCTGGAAGCCGCGCTGCTCGGCAAGGCCCATGTGTGCGTGCTCACCGACCGGATCGCGCCGGCCATGGCGGCGTGCAAACGGGTGCTGGAGCATAATCCGGCCTCGGAGATCGCGCTGGCCTGGCTCGGCGCCTGCTTTGCCAGGCAGGGCGATACGGCCGCGGCCATTCAGCATTTCGACCGCGCGCTGGAGATCAAGCCGGATTTCGAGGACGCGATCCTCAAGAAGATCTTCGCGCTCGATTTCTATCCCGAGGCCGATGTCGCCATCCACCAGGCCCGAATGGTGGGAGCGTATCGGCGCGCCTATTCCGCGACGTCAGCTCGCGGCTGTCGACCGCGATGCCGATCGTCGCGTCACGGTCGGTTACGTGTCGTCGGATTTTCGCAGCCATTCGGCCGCGCTGACCTTCCTGCCGGTGCTCCGGCATCACGATCACACAGCCTTCCGGGTCATCTGCTATTCCTGCTCGCCGCTGGTGGATTCCGTGACGGAGCAGTGCAAGGCCGCGGCTGATGGTTGGGTCGATGCTTGGCAGCTGTCGGATGATGAGCTCGCCGATCGGATCCAGGCGGATCAGGTCGATATTCTGGTCGACCTCTCCGGGCATTCGGCCGGCAACCGCCTCGCCGTGTT
>OKWV01000261.1_pt1 | contig 6182 bp, 4 predicted proteins | sample 1607231 | NCBI WGS metagenome assembly OKWV01 (sample SAMN07501066, study PRJEB24779) | human gut metagenome | isolation source: stool | host: human infant | place: USA: Pittsburgh, PA | reverse complement strand
CGCGACAAGGTGTTCTCCGACTACCGCCTGCGCGTCGCCGAGATGGCCCACGAGGTAAAGCCAGGGCATGCGGCCTGGCAGCCGGAGCGGCGAGGCACCTACAATGATCCGAAGCGGCGTGCGCCGACCTATGTGCTGGCCGTCGAGACGGCGGCCCCGCAATTGAGCGGCGTGAAGGACCTGCCGGTCGCGAGCTTCTCCAGCGTCTACCGGGAAGGACGCTTCGCGCATCTCGTCGAATTGCCGGACGAGCCGACCGGCCTCGCGCTGAGCACGCAGCTGCTCGCCGAGCCCGACGTCGACAACATCCGCGTCGTCGAAGTCACCCGCGACTACGGCATGTACGACCGCCGCGAGGCGCCGCAATTTTATCCCGAGAAGAGCAGGGATATCTAATTTAGTCTCCGCCATTGCGAGCGCAGCGACTTGTCCGCCGTAGCTCGTAGAGCGACGGTGGAAGCAATCCAGGGGCTCAGCAAGGATTCTGGATTGCTTCGCTCCGCTCGCAATGACGGCTTGGCTGGTATCGCGCCCCGCTTAAGCCGAGATGGCCTTGGCCGAGTTCACTTCGTTGCGCAGCAGGAACTTCTGGATCTTGCCCGTCGACGTCTTCGGGATCGGGCCGAACACGACCACCTTCGGCGTCTTGAATCCGGACATGTGGCTGCGGCAATAGGCGATGATCTCGGCTTCGGTCGCTTGCGCGCCGTCCTTCAGCTCGATGAAGGCGCAGGGCACCTCGCCCCATTTCGGATCGGGTTTGGCGACGACGGCGGCGAACAGCACGGCGGGGTGCTTGTAGAGAATATCCTCGACCTCGACCGAGGAGATGTTCTCGCCGCCGGAGATGATGATGTCCTTGGAGCGGTCCTTGATGATGACGTAGCCGTGCGCGTCGAGCACGCCGAGATCGCCGGTGTGGAACCAGCCGCCGGCAAACGCGTCCTGCGTCGCCTTCTCATTCTTCAGATAGCCCTTCATGACGATGTTGCCGCGGAACATCACCTCGCCGATGGTCTCGCCGTCGCGCGGCACCTCCTGCATCGTCTCTGGATTGAGCACGGTGACGGCTTCCTGCAAGGGATAGGGCACGCCCTGGCGGCGCTTGAGCTGCGCGCGCTCGGCCGGCGGAAGATCATCCCAGCCAGGCTGCTCGGCGCAGACGGAGGCGGGGCCATAGACCTCGGTCAGGCCGTAGACATGGGTCAGCTTGATGCCGATGTCCTCGGCGCCTTCGAGCACCGCGACCGGCGGTGCGGCGCCGGCGATCAAGCCAATGACGGGGGTCTCGCGCTTGCCCTTGGGCGGATCGGGCGCGTTGATCAGCACGTTGTAGACGATCGGCGCGCCGCACATATGGGTCACGCCGTGGGTCTTGATCAGCTCGAAGATTTTCGTGGGGTCGACCTTGCGCAGGCAGACATTGATGCCGGCGGCGGCGGCCATGGTCCAGGGAAAGCACCAGCCGTTGCAGTGGAACATCGGCAGAGTCCAGAGATAGACCGGATGCTGACCGAGCCCTCCCGCAAGGATGTTGCTGACGGCGTTGAGATAGGCGCCGCGATGATGGGTGACGACGCCCTTGGGGTTGCCCGTGGTGCCGGACGTGTAGCTCATCGCGATCGCGTCCCACTCGTCAGCGGGACGGCGCGGCTCGAAGCCGGGATCGCCGGCGGCGACCGCGACCTCATATTCGATCTCGCCGATACGGCTGCCACCGGCATAGGAGGCATCGTCGACGTCGATGACGAACGGCTTGGGGCCGCTCATCAGCTTCAGCGCCTCGCTGATCACGCCGGAGAATTCCGGGTCGACCAGGATGATCTTGGCCTGGCCGTGATCGAGCTGGAACGCGATCGACGCCGCGTCGAGGCGGATGTTGAGCGTGTTGAGCACCGCGCCGGTCATCGGCACGGCAAAATGGGCCTCGTTCATCGCCGGGATGTTCGGCAGCATCGCCGCCACGGTGTCGCCCTCGCTGATGCCGCGGCCCGCGAGATAGGACGCGAAGCGCCGGCATCGCTCATAGGTCTGGCGCCAGGTGAAGCTGCGGCCCTCATAGACCGTGCTGACATGGTCCGGATAGACGGCCGCGCTGCGCGCCAGGAAGCTGAGCGGGGTCAGCGGCACGTAATTGGCCGCGTTCTTGTCGAGTCCGAGCTGATACTGGTTCGTGCTCATCGTCACCCTCCGTCATCGCCTGAAGAGTTTACAGGAACCCGATCGAAATCCACGGAAAAATCGCAACGATGATGAGGCCGATGAGAAGCGCCAGCAGGTAGCCCCAGATCGGGCGGATGCCCTCGGCGGGATCGACCCGGCCGATGGCGCAGGCGGCGTAATATCCGACCCCGAATGGCGGCGCGAACAGGCCGATTCCCATCGCCAGGATGATCACCATGGCATAATGCACCTCGTGTACGCCGACGGCCCGGGCGATCGGAAACAGCAGCGGCCCGAACAGCACGATCGCCGGAATGCCCTCCAGCACGCTGCCGAGGATGGTGAAGGCCACGATCGAGACCGCGATGAACGTCGCCGGGCCGCCCGGCAAGCCCGTCATGGCCGCTGCCAACGCGCGCGAGAAGCCGGACTGGGTCAGGCCCCAGGCCATGCCGGTCGCCGTGCCGATGATCAGCAGGATCGCGCCGGACAGCGCCGCCGTCTCGATCAGCATCGGCATCAGCCGACGCCAGTCGAAGCGGCGATAGACCAGGAGGCCGGCGAGCACGCCATAGACGATGCCGATGGTCGAGACTTCCGTCGCTGTGGCGATGCCCTCGACCACGGCGGCGCGGATCACGAAGGGCAGGGCCAGGGCAGGGAGCGAGATGATGAACGCCTTGCCGATCTCGGCGCCGGTCGCGCGGCGCACCCCGCTCATGTCCTCGTGGCGATAGCGCCACCACACCAGCGCGCACAGCGTGACGGCCAGAACCACGCCCGGCAGCAGGCCGCCGGTAAACAGCGCCGCGATCGACACGCCGGTGACCGAGCCGATCGTGATCAGCACCAGGCTCGGCGGAATCGTCTCGGTCTGCGCGCCGGTGGCCGCGAGCAGGGCGACGAGATCGCCGGGACGGGCGCCGCGCGCCTTCATCTCCGGAAACAGCACCGGCGCGACCGCCGCCATGTCGGCCGCCTTGGCGCCGGAAATCCCCGAGACGAGATACATCGCGCCGACCAGCACGTAGTGTAGCCCGCCGCGGACATGCCCCAGCAGGCTCGCCAGGAACGCGACCATCGCCCGCGCCATGCCGGTCATCTCGATCAACAGGCCCAGGAAGACGAACAGCGGCACCGACAGCAGGATGAGGTGACTCATGCCCTCGTCCATGCGCCCGACCAGCACCATCAGTGGCGTGCGCGTCGTCAGAGCCAGATAGCCGAAGATCGCGAGCCCGAAGGCAAAGGCGATCGGAACGCCGGCGAACACGCAGAAGCCGACCACGCCGACGAAGAAGATCACGAGATTGAGGTTGCCGAGCGGCTTCAGCACCGGCTGCGCCACCCAGAACAGCGCCACGATGGCCGCAATCGAAAACACCGCCAGCAGCATCGTGCTGGGACGCGCGGCGCGGGCGAGGCGGATCAGCGCGAACAGCGCCATCAACCCGACGCCGACCGGCAACGCCGCGGCGCGCCAGATGTTGGCGATCTGCAGCGCCGGCGTCGTGATGTAGCTTTCCTCGTAGGCATACTCCCATGACGGCCAGGCGATCATGACCAGGAAGGACAATGCGGCCGCCGTCGCGACGAGATCGAGAAAAGCGCGCAGGCCGGGACTCGCGCGCGCCACCAGTGCCGTCATGCGCATGTGCTCGCCGCGGCGGAACGCGACCGCCGCGCCGAGCATCGCGAGCCACAGGAACAGGATCGAGGCCAGTTCGTCCGACCAGATCAGCGGCTTGTGCAGCACATAGCGGGCAACGACGCCCGCGAACAGGATGACGATCTCGGCGACCACCAGCAGCGCGGCCGGAATCTCCACCAGGAGACCCAGCCCCGCCTCGAGCGTATCGAGAAAGGATCGGCGGCGAGGGGTCTCGATGACCACCTCGCTGATCGCAATTTCCGTGAACTCGGCATGCGCCATGACGTCACCCGAACGCGCCCTACGCAATCATTGTCCAGGTTACGACAGCTTGCCGACGGCCTTTTCGAGCAGCGCCCAGGCCTCGTCGCCATACTTGCCCTTCCACTCGGCGTAGAAGCCGGCGGTGCGCAGCTTGTCGCGGAATGGCGCCACGTTGGGCTGGTTGAAGGTCAGGCCCTTGGACGCGAGTTCCGCTTGCAGGCCGGCATTCAGCTTGGCGACGTCCTCGCGCTCCTTCACGGCGGCGGCGTTGATGTGTTTGGCGACGATCGCGCGCATGTCGGCCGGCACGGCCTCCCAGGCGCGACGGTTGGCCAGGAACCAGAAGCCGTCCCACATGTGGTTGGTCAGCGAGCAGTATTTCTGCACCTCGTAGAGCTTGGCGGTCGAGATGATCGCCAGCGGGTTTTCCTGGCCCTCGACGACCTTGGTCTGCAGCGCCGAATAGACCTCGCTGAAATTGATCGAGGCGGGCGCGGCCTCGAACGCCTTGAACATCGATGTCCACAGCGGCGAGACCGGCACGCGGATCTTGAAGCCCTTGAGATCGTCGGGACCATTGATCGGCTTGGTCGACGACGTCGTCTGGCGGAAGCCGTTGTCCCAGATCTTGTCCATGACCATCAGGCCGGCCTTGTTGATCTGGCCGCGCACATAGGCGCCGAGATCGCCGTCCATGGCCTTCCAGACCGTGTCGTAATCCGGGAAGGCGAAACCGATGCCGTTGATCGAAGCGGCCGGCACCAGCGTGGCCAGGATCAGCCCGGACAGCGTGAAGAACTCGACGCCGCCGGAGCGAATCTGGCTCAGCATGTCCGTGTCCGAGCCGAGCTGGTTGTTCGGGAAGATCTGCAGGTCGAACTTGCCGTTGGTCTCGGCCTTGATCGCTGCCGCCATTTCCTTGGCGCGGACGTTGAGCGGATGCGTGTCGGGCAGGTTGTTGGCGTATTTATAGGTGAACTCGGCGCTCTCAGCGCGCGCGACATGCGGGGCCGCAATCCCACCCAGGACGGCCGAAGCCGCTGACATCCTCAACAGCGCGCGTCGTGACAGGCTCATTCTCGTTTCTCCCTGAGAAGCTTCTTCTTGTTGCATCGGACGCCATGACAGCGCGGACGAATCCGGCGACGCTATCGACGTCATCTGCGCTTATTGCAGCGATGAGCCGCAGCAGCAATATCGGCGTTCGCTGCACGCGCTCCGGCACGGCCGTCCAGCGGGAGGGAGCAGCCGCATGGTCCGGGGCACAGGCCGCACCAACCTGAACCTGCCGCATATCCAATTCGCATAAGGTATATTATGGAATATTTATATGACCAGGAGAATCATGGGCTTGCGGCCAAATGTTCGGAATTCAATCCAGCCGTAAGCGTCCGGCCGCGAATCCAGCGCCATGCCGGCGGCGTCCCGGCCGCTGTGCCAAATCGCCTCTCGCTTGTCACCACCCAGTCTTGGTTTGGTCAAAGCCCTTGGGTCAAAGCGCTACCCGAGGTTTGGGCACGGGCGTATCGCGAATGGGACCGAGGACATGCCAGTTCAGTCGGCGCCGAAGGAAGTTGATCCGGGTGATGTCGCGCTGTCGCCCGATCATGAGATCTGCGAGGAGATCTATCAGCGCGTCCTGACCGAGGTGCGCGCCCGGATCGATCAGCGGATTGCCGATATCGAAGCCCAGGCGGTGTCGCTGCCCGTGGAAGCCGGCGATCCGGCCGAGGACGGCGAGCCCCGCGGCCTGCAACAGCCGCCCCGCCGACGGCCGTTGTTGCGAGCCGTCGTGACGCTGGTGGCGTCCGCCGGCCTGGTCGGGGCTGTCGTCACCTTGGCGCGAGACCATCGGGAGACCATCCATTCGGTCACCGAGCGGATCGATGCGGCTGTCCAGGCCAGCCGCGATCACAGCAAGGCGATCGAACAGCTGCAAGCCAGCCAGGATCAGCTCGCACGGGCGTTCCAGGCCGCGAAGAACGACGCCGTTGGTGCCGCGACCCCGGCACGCCTGCCACCGCGACCGCCTCCGCCGCGCTCGCCTCGATTTCCCTGAGGCCAGGGGCAGGGTGGCAGAGACTACCCTGCCCCCCTGGCCCGT
>OKWV01000246.1_pt1 | contig 6604 bp, 8 predicted proteins | sample 1607231 | NCBI WGS metagenome assembly OKWV01 (sample SAMN07501066, study PRJEB24779) | human gut metagenome | isolation source: stool | host: human infant | place: USA: Pittsburgh, PA | reverse complement strand
AAGGATAAAGACGGAAATGAAATTCCAAACTATCCAACAGAAGATGGCGAACAACCTAAGAAAGATATCCCAGGTTACCGCTTCGTAGAGACTAAGAAACTTCCAAATGGTGATGTAGAACATGTCTACGAAAAAGTAACACCAGCAGCTCCAACACCTTCACCTGTTCCTCAACCAAATCCAGGCAACCAAAATATTACAACTTGGACAGATGAAAATGGTAATCCAGTGAAACCATCTGAGCCAGGTTCTAAGGAGCCAGGAACAATTCCAGGTTATGAATATGTGAAGACTGTGACGGATCCGAATGGAAGTATCAGACATATCTTCAGAAAAGTTCAAACTCCAACCCCAGTTGAACCAAGTCAACCAGTTGAGCCAGCAACTCCAGCAATGCCTGAACAGCCAGCTAAACCTCAAGTACCGGCTACTCCAGCACAACCAACAGCAGTCAAAGAAGCTGAAGGTAAGCGTGAATTGCCAAATACTGGTACAGAAGACAATGCTAGCCTAGCAGCACTTGGACTTCTCGGAGTATTGAGTGGATTTGGATTTGTAGCTCGCAAGAAGAAAGAAGACTAAGCTTTCTAATTAATATGATTTGTTTGCAATGAACATATCTGTTTAAACCTGATGAATCATTCGATTCATCAGGTTTTTTCGGCTCTTTGTCAACTGTATGCGTTTGATTATAGTTCATCAAAAACTAGATTAGAATTGTTAGATAATATCATTTTATGTTATAATGAAGAAAAAACAGAGGTGTTCAAATGTCAGAAGCAGGTCATAAGTTTTTAGCAAAATTGGGGAAAAAACGCTTACGTCCAGGTGGAAAACGTGCCACAGATTGGTTAATTGCGGAAGGAGGGTTTTCAAAAGAAAAGAGAATACTAGAGGTTGCGTGTAATAGGGGAACTACAGCAATTGAGTTGGCACAGCGTTTTGGTTGTAAGATAACTGCTGTTGATATGGATGCTCAAGCTTTAGAAGTGGCTAAAAAATCTGCTGAAACGGCAGGTGTTGCTCATTTGATCAGGTTTGAAAGAGCAAATGCAATGAAACTTCCTTATGAAGATGCTAGTTTTGATATTGTTATAAATGAAGCTATGCTGACTATGCAAGCCGATCAAGCTAAGAAAAAATGTGTAATGGAATATCTAAGGGTTTTAAAACCTGAAGGTCTTCTCTTGACACATGATGTGCTTCTTAAGGAAGCTAAAGAGTCTGTCAGACAGGAACTGTCACAAGCAATTCATGTAAATGTAGGTCCTTTAACTCAAGATGGTTGGGAACAGGTGATGATAGAATCAGGTTATTGTGATGTGAAAGTATTGACTGGTGAAATGACATTAATGAAATTATCAGGTATGATTTATGACGAAGGTTGGCTAGGAACTTTGAAAATTTGCGTAAATGCTTGTAAAAAGGAGAATAGAAAGCAGTTTTTAACTATGTATAAAATGTTTGATAAGAATAAAAAGAACTTGGGATTTATTGCGATGGCTAGTTATAAATCGTCAAATCGTTAGATAATCATTGAAGTTAACTTTTCCTTTTTTCTTTCTTAAAAAATATGCTATAATAGAGAGTAAAAAACTTTGAAAGAAAGAAAAAGATGAATTTAAAAGATTACATTGCAACAATTGAAAATTATCCAAAGGAAGGTATTACCTTCCGTGATATTAGTCCTTTGATGGCTGATGGAAATGCTTACAGCTATGCTGTTCGTGAAATTGTTCAGTATGCTACTGACAAGAAAATTGATATGATCGTAGGGCCTGAAGCTCGTGGTTTTATCGTGGGTTGTCCAGTGGCCTTCGAGTTAGGAATTGGCTTTGCCCCTGTTCGTAAGCCAGGTAAATTGCCGCGCGAAGTCATTTCTGCTGACTATGAAAAAGAGTACGGTGTTGATACCTTGACTATGCATGCTGACGCCATCAAGCCAGGTCAACGTGTTCTTATCGTGGATGACCTCTTGGCAACAGGTGGAACTGTTAAGGCAACTATCGAAATGATTGAAAAACTTGGTGGTGTTGTAGCAGGTTGTGCCTTCCTTGTTGAATTGGATGAATTGAACGGCCGTGAAAAAATCGGTGACTACGATTACAAGGTTCTTATGCATTATTAATCAAAAACAGTCCCTAGGGCTGTTTTCTCTACATTAGGATATAAAAGTAGACTATAGCTAGTTAGAGAAAAAGTATAATTGAAAACTATATCTTCTTGCAGTATAATAAAGGGACTAGATGTTTGAGATTTAGTTTCATACTCAATGAAAATCAAAGAGCAAACTAGGAAACTAGCCGCAGGTTGCTCAAAACACTGTTTTGAGGTTGTAGATGGAACTGACGTAGTCAGTATCCTACACATACGGCAAGGCAACGTTGACACGGTTTGAAGAGATTTTCGAAGAGTTTCAAACATATGCAATTATTCCTGAAAGAGTACAGTTAGGAGAGGGTTATGCCGATTCGAATTGATAAAAAATTACCAGCTGTTGAGATTTTACGGACAGAGAACATCTTTGTCATGGATGATCAACGTGCGGCCCACCAAGATATCCGTCCCTTGAAGATTTTAATCTTAAATCTCATGCCACAGAAAATGGTCACAGAAACCCAGTTGTTGCGCCATTTGGCGAATACACCCCTGCAACTGGATATTGATTTTCTCTATATGGAAAGCCACCGTTCTAAAACAACTCGTTCAGAGCACATGGAGACCTTTTATAAAACTTTTCCTGAAGTTAAGGACGAGTATTTTGATGGGATGATTATCACGGGTGCTCCAGTTGAGCATTTACCATTTGAGGAAGTGGACTATTGGGAGGAATTTAGCCAGGTGCTTGAGTGGTCTAAGACTCATGTCTATTCGACCCTTCATATCTGTTGGGGTGCTCAGGCGGGACTCTATCTGCGTTATGGGGTTGAAAAATACCAGATGGACAATAAGTTATCAGGTATTTATCCTCAGGATACTCTAAAAGAGGGTCACCTTCTCTTTAGAGGTTTTGATGATAGCTATGTATCACCTCATTCACGGCACACGGAGATTTCTAAGGAAGAGGTCTTAAACAAAACCAATCTCGAGATTTTATCAGAAGGACCTCAGGTTGGGATTTCGATTTTGGCCAGTCGTGATTTACGAGAAATTTATAGTTTTGGGCATTTGGAATATGACCGTGATACCTTGGCAAAAGAGTATTTTAGGGATCGTGACGCAGGTTTAGACCCACATATTCCAGAAAATTACTTTAAGGATGACGATGTTAATCAGACACCTTGTCTTTGTTGGTCTTCATCAGCAGCCCTCTTTTTCAGTAACTGGGTAAACTATGCAGTCTATCAGGAAACCCCTTTTGACTGGAGAAAAATAGAAGATGATGCATCTGCATTTGGGTATTTATAAGAGGAATTATGACATATTTAGACGCTTTTAAATCAGGGAACTTGGTTTTACCGAGTGCCCTGCTCTTGCATTTTAAGGAACTCTTTCCTTCTAGCGACGATTTTCTGGTCTGGCAATTTTTCTATTTGCAAAATACGACAGGTTTGGATGAAATGTCGCCAAGCCAGATTGCTGAAAGGATTGGTAAGGAAATTTCGGATGTCAATCAGGCTATTTCCAATCTGACGGAGAGGGGACTACTTCAGTATCGAACGATCGAATTGAATGGTGAAATAGAATTGCTTTTTGATGCCAGTTTGGCTTTGGAACGTTTGGATAATTTGCTTGGAGCTGCTCATTCAAGTTCAGACCAGTTGACACCTCAAAACCAACTTAAGGATTTGGTGGAAACCTTCCAGCAGGAGTTGGGACGCTTGTTGACTCCTTTTGAGATTGAGGATTTAACCAAGACACTAAAGGAAGATGGCACCAGTGCTGACTTGATTAAGGAAGCTCTTCGTGAAGCTGTTTTGAATGGAAAACCAAACTGGAAGTACATTCAGGCGATTTTGAGAAACTGGCGCCATGAAGGTATCAAAAGTGTGGCTCAAATCGAGGCTAAGCGGGCAGAAAGAGAAGCAAGCAATCCTCAGTTGACACAGGTATCGGCAGATTTCCGAAATGCCATGGATCTCTGGAAGGATTAATCCATGTAAGCAGGCTTGAAATCCGAGTAAGATTTGCAAGCTGTGTCTAATTGTGATAAAATAAATAGAAAATAAATTGAAAAAAGAGGTATGTGAAATGTCACGTAAACCATTTATCGCTGGTAACTGGAAAATGAACAAAAATCCAGAAGAAGCTAAAGCATTCGTTGAAGCAGTTGCATCAAAACTTCCTTCATCAGATCTTGTTGAAGCAGGTATCGCAGCTCCAGCTCTTGATTTGACAACGGTTCTTGCAGCTGCAAAAGGTTCAAACCTTAAAGTTGCTGCTCAAAACTGCTACTTTGAAAATGCAGGTGCTTTCACTGGTGAAACAAGCCCACAAGTTTTGAAAGAAATCGGTACTGACTACGTTGTTATCGGTCACTCAGAACGCCGTGACTACTTCCACGAAACTGACGAAGATATCAACAAAAAAGCAAAAGCAATCTTTGCAAACGGTATGCTTCCAATCATCTGTTGTGGTGAGTCACTTGAAACTTACGAAGCTGGTAAAGCTGCTGAATTCGTAGGTGCTCAAGTATCTGCTGCATTGGCTGGATTGACTGCTGAACAAGTTGCTGCATCAGTTATCGCTTATGAGCCAATCTGGGCTATCGGTACTGGTAAATCAGCTTCACAAGACGATGCACAAAAAATGTGTAAAGTTGTTCGTGACGTTGTAGCTGCTGACTTCGGTCAAGAAGTTGCAGACAAAGTTCGTGTTCAATACGGTGGTTCTGTTAAACCTGAAAACGTTGCTTCATACATGGCTTGCCCAGACGTTGACGGTGCCCTTGTAGGTGGTGCGTCACTTGAAGCAGAAAGCTTCTTGGCTTTGCTTGACTTTGTAAAATAATCAGTAGCAAAAGCTAGGTGGAACAGCATTGAGATGTCTGTTCCATTTTTTATAGGAGAGGAAAGATTGAAAACAAAGATTGGAAAAATTGGATTAGCAAGTATCTGCTTACTAGGATTGGCAACTAGCCAGGTCGCTGCAAATGAAACTGAAGTGGCAAAAACTTCGCAGGATGCAACGACAGTTTCAAGTAGTTCAGAGCAAAATCAGTCTTCTAATAAAACTCAAACGAGTGCAGGTGTAAAGACCACTGCTTCTGCCCACTGGGAGGGGGATTATTATGTAAAGGCTGATGGTTCCAAAGCCAAGAGTGAGTGGATTTTTGATAACTACTATAAGGCTTGGTTCTATATTAAGTCAGACGGTCGTTATGCTCAAAATGAGTGGCAGGGCAATTACTACCTAAAATCAGGTGGTTATATGGCCAAAAATGAATGGGTTTATGATAACGCCTATAAGAATTGGTTTTACCTGAAATCCGATGGTTCTTATGCTAACCAGGAGTGGCACTCTGTTGGAGGTAAATGGTACTATTTTAAAAAATGGGGCTATTTAGCTAAAAGTCAATGGCAGGGAAGTTATTTCCTAAATGGTCAAGGTGCCATGATGCAAAATGAATGGCTCTATGATCCAGCCTATTCGTCTTACTTCTATCTTAAGTCCGATGGTTCTTATGCAAATCAAGAGTGGCAAAAGATTGATGGCAAGTGGTATTATTTCAAGAAGTGGGGATACATGGCTCAAGATGAGTGGCATGGAAACTATTATTTGACAGGAAGTGGTGCTATGGCTACTGGTGAATTAGTCATGGATGATGCTCGCTATATTTTTTCTGACTCAGGTGAGTTAAAAGAAAAGAAAGACTTGAATGTTGGCTGGGTTCACCGAAATGGCAGACGTTATTTCTTTAACCATCGTGAAGAACAAGTTGGGACTGATCAAGTTAAAAAGGTCATCGATGTCAGTGAACACAATGGTCGTATCAGTGACTGGAAAAAAGTCATCGATGATAATGGAGTAGATGGAGTCATTGTTCGTTTGGGCTATAGTGGAACTGAGGACAAGGAATTGGCTCATAATATCAAGGAGTTAAACCGTCTTGGAATTCCTTACGGTGTTTACCTCTATACTTATGCTGAAAATGAGACCGATGCTGAGAATGATGCTAAGCAGACTATTGAACTCTTGAAGAAATACAAGATGAACTTGTCTTATCCAATCTACTATGATGTTGAAAATTGGGAGTATTTAAATAAGACCAAGAAAGCTCCGACCGACACAGCTACTTGGGTTAAAATTATCAATAAATATATGGAAACCATGAAGCATGCTGGTTACCAAAACGTGAAAGTTTATAGCTATCGTCAACTTTTGCAAACTCGTTTGAATCATCCTGATATTTTACAACATGTAAACTGGGTTGCAGCTTATACGGATGCGCTTGATTGGAATAATCCTCATTATTCAGGAGAAAAAGGATGGCAATATACTTCATCTGACTCTCTTAAAGGGATTCGAGGACGTGTGGATGTTAGCGTCTGGTATTAAGATGTAAAACTGAGAAAAGAGTGTACATTTGTACTGACCCCAAAAAGTTAGACAATTAATTTAAGCAAAGGATTTAGTTCTGTATTGTACAGGGCTAAGTCCTTTT
>OKWV01000241.1_pt1 | contig 6742 bp, 6 predicted proteins | sample 1607231 | NCBI WGS metagenome assembly OKWV01 (sample SAMN07501066, study PRJEB24779) | human gut metagenome | isolation source: stool | host: human infant | place: USA: Pittsburgh, PA | reverse complement strand
GTCCGGATCACAGGGCTCGATCCGAAGCGCGGCAGCTACAGTTCGTTCGCCTCTTTCAGAGATCCTGACGGCAATGGCTGGCTGTTGCAGGAGGTCACGACGCGACTCCCCGGGCGCGTGGAAGGCAGTGACGTGGCATTTGCCTCGAAAGCCGACATGGCGGCGGCCCTGCGTCGCGCGGCGATAGCCCATGGAGAGCACGAGGAGCGTTCCGGCGGTCACGACGAGAATTGGGCCGACTGGTATGCTGACTACATCGCGCGCGAGCAAGCCGGTCAGTCGCCGCCGTCCTGAAGCAATCGCGCGTTCTCTACGCCGTGCGCTTGGCGACTCGCTGCCGCGCGCCGTCTGCATTGCGTCGCTCGCGAATACGGTCCCTCGTCCCAACTGGACCGGCGATGGTCAACGAGGCCTGACAATTTTGAATTCGGCAGGCGCCGGTGCCTCCGTCAGCATCTTCGTGCGACGGACCGACGGCGGCTCTCGATATCCGTCAATCGAGCACAGCAAGGGAGATCTGCAATGAGGACGCGAGCGCACGTCGACACGTGTAACCCCGATCGCAGGCAGCTGCTCGGCCAGGCCGCGTTGACCGCGCTCGCGGCGGGTGTTTCCAGCTTGCCGTCGCTGAGCCCGGCCAAGGCGGTCGCGAGCGACGCAATACGACCGTTCCACGTGGACGTACCCCAGGACGACCTGCTCGATCTCGGCCGCCGTTTGGCTGTAACCCGTTGGCCGGACCGCGCAGTGCGTGCAGTTGAAGACATTGCAACAGCTCGTGCAGTACTGGAGGAGCGAGTACGACTGGCGCAAGATCGAGGCGCGGTTGAATGCGCTTCCGCAGTTCGTCACTGAGATCGACGGCGTGGACATCCACTTCATCCACGTCCGCTCGAGGCAACAGAATGCGTTTCCGATGATCGTGACGCATGGCTGGCCAGGTTCGATCATCGAGCAATTGCAGATCGTCGGTCCGCTCACAGATCCTGCCGCGCATGGGGCGAGGCCTGCGGATGCGTTCGATCTCGTGATTCCTTCGCTTCCCGGCCACGGCTTCTCCGGGAAGCCAACGGCGCCTGGCTGGGATCCTCAACGTATCGCGCGTGCCTGGATCGTCCTCATGAAGCGGCTCGGTTACAACCGCTATGTGGCGCAGGGCGGCGACTGGGGCAATGCCGTGACTGAGCAGATGGCGCTGATCGCGCCACCGGAACTGCTCGGCATCCATACCAACATGCCCGCGACCGTGCCGGACGAGATTGCGCAGGCGCTTCAGCCCGGCGGATCCCGGCCTTCGGACCTCTCGTCGGACGAGCGCGCCGCGTACGACCAGCTCGACGACTTCTACAAGCATGGCCTCGGCTATGCCATCGAGATGTCGAATCGGCCGCAGACGCTCTATGGCCTCGCGGATTCGCCGGCGGGCCTCGCGGCTTGGATGCTCGATCATGATTCGCGCAGCGCGGCGATGATTGCGCGTGTCTTTGAAGGCAAGCCCGAAGGGCTGTCGCGAGAGGATGTGCTCGACAACATCACGCTCTACTGGCTCACCAATACGGCGGTTTCGTCGGCGCGGCTGTACTGGGAGAACAAGCTGGTGTTCTTCGCGCCCAAGAAGATCAACATCCCAGTCGCCGTCAGCGTCTTCCCAGACGAAATCTATGCCGCGCCGCGCAGCTGGACGGCGAGGGCCTATCCAAAGTTGATGCACTACAATCGGCTCGACAGAGGTGGTCACTTCGCCGCCTGGGAGCAGCCCGCGCTGTTTTGTGAGGAAGTGCGCACTGCCTTTCGATCCTTGCGCCAGTCGATTTGAACTGGGAAGGAGGCGCGCCTGGCGCGCGCCTGTTGTCAACAAACCCAATCAGGAGTGTCCACGATGAACCGTCCAGAACGCACAATCAGTACTGAAGAAATCCGAGTCGAGCGCCGGCTCCCGTCTTACTGGCGTGTCACGTTCGACATGCCGCCGCTGAACATTTTCGGACCAAAGCACCTGCCGCAGCTAAACGACGTGGTTACGGCGATCGAAACAGATCCCAACGTGAAGGTAGTCGTGTTCGACAGCGCTGTCGACGGCGTCTTCATCACCCATTACGATTTCGTCGCGCCTCTGGAGGAGTCGCTTCGTGTCCCTCCTGGTCCGACAGGCTTGCAGGCATTGCCGGACGCGCTTGTGCGCCTCAGCCGCGCGCCGGTCGTTTCCATCGCATCGATCCGTGGCCGGGCAACGGGGGTCGGGAGCGAGGTCGCGCTTGCGTGCGACATGCGGTTTGCCAGTCGCGAGAGGGCGATCCTGTCGCAATGGGAGGTGGGCGCCGGCCTCGTACCGGGCGGAGGACCGATGGCACGATTGCCGCGCCTGATGGGTCGCGGCCGCGCGCTCGAGGTTTTACTCAGCGCCGATGACATCGGCGGCGAACTGGCAGAACGGTATGGGTATGTGAACAGGTCGTTGCCGGATGCCGAGCTCGACGGCTTCGTCGAGGCGCTCGGGATGCGTATCGCCTCATTCGACAAGGAGGCGATCGCCGAGACCAAGCGCCTTGTCGATATCGCAAGCCTGCCGCCCGATATCGAAATCAGGCCAGAGTGGGACGCCTTCCTGTCCGCTCTGGCTCGGCCGGCAAGCCAAACTCGTATCCAGGCCCTCATGGCGCGCGGCTTTCACCGCCCCGGCGACGTCGAGAAACGACTGGGCTTCCACGTTGGCCAACTTGGCGGCTGAGCGACGGTTCCTCGTGCAACCGCCTGTCGGGCGGGTCCTCTCAACACCAAGAGAAGCAGGATGACATGAGCTTCACAATCGAGGTGAACGGAATTGCTCGCAGCGTCGACGTCGACGGCGATACGCCGCTGCTCTGGGTGCTGCGCGACGTGCTCGGCATGACCGGTACGAAATTCGGTTGCGGCATGGCATTATGTGGGGCGTGCACCGTCCATCTCGATGGTGCCGCGATCCGCTCCTGCATCACGACCATCGACAGCATTGGTGCCTCCAAGGTCACCACGATTGAGGAGGTCGTCGCAACGCCAGCGGGCGCCAAGATCCAGAGGGCCTGGCTCGAGCACCAAGTCCCGCAGTGTGGCTATTGCCAATCCGGTCAGATCATGTCGGCCGCGGCTCTTCTCTCCGACAAGTCGGATCCAACGGATGCGGATATCGACGACGCGATGAGCGGAAACATCTGCCGTTGTGGAACATATGTCCGCATCCGCGAAGCCATCAAGCTCGCGGCCGGACCGCACGAGAAGGAGCGTTGATCATGAGGTTCAACCGCACGACATCTCTCGGCTCGGCGGCCACGCTGTCGCGCCGCAACTTTCTGGTCAATACGGCGGTGGCCGGCGGCGGCCTGCTGCTGAGCTTCAGCCTGCCGTCTGGCCAGAGCATGGGATCAGTTGCCGGCGCCTTTGAGCCGAACGCCTTCATTCGGATCGGCCGCGACGGTCTGGTGGTCTTGACCATGCCGTATGTCGAAATGGGCCAAGGCACCTACACGTCCATCCCCATGCTGGTCGCTGAAGAGCTGGAGGTCGGGTTGGCGCAGGTACGGCTCGAACACGCGCCGCCCGATGAAAAGGTCTACGCCAACCCGTTGCTGGGTGTGCAGGCGACCGGCAATTCGAACGCCATCCGGGGCGCCTGGAAGCCGTTGCGGCAAGCCGGCGCCACCGCGCGCGTCATGCTGGTGGAGGCGGCGGCCCGACGCTTTGGTGACGATGCAAGACACTGCCGGGCCGAGGCCGGCGAGGTCATCCACATGCCGAGCGGTCGCCGTCTGAAATATGGAGACCTCGTCGCCGATGCCGCGATGGTCCCGCCCCCCGGCAAGGTGGTTCTGAAGAATGCGGATGAGTTCAAGCTGATCGGCACGCCGGCATCGCGGCTCGATGTCTCGGGTAAAGTGAACGGTTCCGCCATCTATGGAATCGATGTGCGGCCGCCCGGGCTGAAGATCGCGACGCTGGCGCAATCGCCGGTGTTTGGCGGCAGATTGAAGAATGTGGATGACACCGCTGCAAGGGCCGTCAAGGGGGTGAGCCAGATCGTCCGGCTCAATGATGCCGTTGCGGTCGTCGCCGATCACATGGGCGCAGCCAAGAAAGGTCTCGAGGCGCTCGAGATCGAGTGGGAGGAGGGGACCCATGCTGGTCTGAGCACGCAGGACATCGCCCGTGGGCTGGAGGACGCCACTCTGAAGGCAGGGCCGGTTGCGCAGAGCGTGGGCGACGCGGCGCGGGCAATGGCAACTGCGGCAACCCGGGTGCAGGCGAACTATCATCTTCCGTTTTTGGCCCATGCGGCGATGGAGCCGATGAATTGCACCGTTCATTTCCGCGGTAGCGAGTGCGAGATCTGGGTCGGCACGCAGGCAATCGCCAGGGTGCAAGCGGCGGCAGCGAAGGCAGCCGGCCTGGCCGTCGACAAGGTCATCGTTCATAATCATCTGATCGGCGGAGGCTTCGGACGACGTCTTGAGGCTGATGGTGCGGTGCGCGCCGTAGAGATCGCCAGGCACGTCGACGGTCCCGTTAAGGTCGTGTGGACTCGCGAGGAGGACATCCAACACGACATGTATCGTCCCTACTGGGTGGATCGCATCGAAGCCGGTCTCGATAAGAGCGGTAGACCCATTGCATGGATCAATCGCTTTGCCGGATCCTCTGTAATCGCGCGGTGGCTTCCGCCTGCCTTCAGCAACGGGCTCGATCCCGACACGACGGAAGGTGCGATCGACCTGGTCTATTCGCTTCCGAATTTCCATGTTGAGTATGTTCGCGTGGAGCCACCGGGTATTCCAACGGCCTTCTGGCGCAGCGTCGGTCCCTCGCACAATGTGTTCGTGACCGAGAGCTTCATCGATGAGCTGGCCGCCGCAGCCAGGCAGGATGCCGTTGCCTATCGCCGTGCGCTGCTCGACCACAACACACGTGCGAGGGCTGTACTCGATCTCGCCGCCGAAAAGGCGGGGTGGGGCACTGCATTAAAAAAGGGACACGGCCGTGGTGTCGCCCTGCAGAACGTGTTCGGCAGCTATCTCGCGCAGGTTGCGGAAGTCGAGGTCGCAAATGATGGGACGGTCCGCGTTCACCGCGTCGTGTGTGCGATGGATTGCGGCATCGTGATCAATCCTGACACGGTGCAGGCACAAGTCCAGGGCGGCGTCATGTTCGGCATTACTGCTGCGCTCTACGGAGAGATCACGCTGCAAAGTGGACGCGTCAAACAGGCCAATTTCGATACCTACCAGATGCTGCGTATCGATCAAGCGCCGGCCATCGAGGTCTACGTTGTTAACTCCAAAGAGTCTCCCGGCGGAATGGGCGAGGCAGGAACATCCGGTATCGTTCCGGCCGTGGCAAACGCCGTTTTTGCGGCCACTGGAAAGCGGTTGCGCAAGATGCCGATTACTCCCGACGCGCTCAAGGCGTGAACATCATCAGAAACATCGCAGGAGACGAAAGATGATCCGCAAGGCCAAGGCAGTGTGGACGGGCACGGGCCGCGACGGCAAGGGCGCGCTATCGAGTGAATCCGGAACGCTTGCGAATACCCCTTACTCCTTCAAGACCCGGTTCGAAAACGAAACGGGGACCAATCCTGAGGAGTTGATCGCGGCGGCGCACGCCGGCTGCTTCACGATGGCGCTGGCCTTCGGCCTTCAGCTCGCCGGGTTCACGCCGACCGAGCTGTCAACGGAAGCGGCTGTCACTTTGGAGCCTGAAGGCAAGGGGTTCCGGATCAGCAAGTCGGACCTGACACTGAGTGCGAACGTGCCGAACCTCGACGAGACTACTTTCACTCGCATCGCAGGTGAGGCCGAGAAGAACTGCCCGGTCTCGAAAGTGCTGAATGCGACGATCAGCCTCGACGCAAAGCTGATCTAGCTTTGGCACTCGAGCGGCACGTTCATGACCCAAACGCATCAGCCTGATGAAGACAGGTTCTGGGCTATCCTGCCTGAAGATATCGCGTGGAAGCCATTTCCAGCCTTTCCACCTGGCGCGCGGCTGGCTGTCATCGTCGGTCATCCCACCGAACCTGGTCCCTATGTGGTCCGGGTGAAAGTGCGCGCGGCACGACGCTGATGCCGCACAGACATCGGAGGATCGAATTTACACAGTCATGTCAGGGATCTTCTACATAGGACTTGGCGAGATCTTCGATGCCGACAAGGTGCAGGCGTTTCCGCCGGGGAGCGTCCTTGTGCTGCCCGGTAATACCTGGCATTTCCACTGGACGAAGTCCGGCGAATACATCACCCAGGTCTCAGCGATCGGGCCGCTAGGTCTTGAATATCGCGACAATCATGATGACCCACGTCTGCATGGCGTATAGGAGCGTTTTTCCGCGCCGCAGCCACTTAGCTGCTCGCGCAAGGCGCAAGTCGTGAGGGCGGGCGTATCCTCCTGCGCGCTGGTGTGGACAAAATGTTCTTCAAAGAATTTTTCCTCTCCCCCATGACACTTGAGTGTCGTTACAGCCTCGTTGTCAGCGCCTTCCTCTAACCACCTCGGGGTCTTCAGGGGTCTGCCGCGGGTTATTCTTCCCACGCTGGGCTCCTGCCGTCGTCATCGGCCTATCAGCGGCTGCACGCCTGTCGGGCCAGAATAGACGTTCAGCCGCTGTCCCTCTCCTTCATACGCGACCATTTAGTCCGAGAGCCCCTCCAGCAGGTCGCGCACAAGACCTGGCTGCTGAGCGCACGGTGCGAGCCCCGCCTGATCCCGCTTTCAA
>OKWV01000233.1_pt1 | contig 7045 bp, 5 predicted proteins | sample 1607231 | NCBI WGS metagenome assembly OKWV01 (sample SAMN07501066, study PRJEB24779) | human gut metagenome | isolation source: stool | host: human infant | place: USA: Pittsburgh, PA | reverse complement strand
TGCAGCCTTGACTTGGGTCTCAGCCTTCACTTGAGCCTCAGGCTTCGGCGCGGCGGCTGCCATCGATCCGATCTTCGGGGCGTTTGCCGCGAGCATGGACAGCTTGGGTGTCTCAACCTTGAGCAGCTCACCCGTGGCGGCGCTGGTCTTGAGAGGCTCCGATTTGACAGGCTCGGTCCTGATCAGGTCAAGGATGGTCGCGGGTGACTTGGGAGCGCTCGCGTTGACGGGCGTCGGAGCGGCATCGACCTTGACCGGCTCCAGCCTCGGCTTGTCGGATTTGACCAGATCCAGTCGCTTCGGCTCCGTCTTGCCAATTTCGGTCTTCAGCGACTCGGCTTTGATGGCCTCGGCCTTGACCTCGACTGCCGGGTGATCGGCGCCGGGGGCCTCGTGATCGGGCGCGATCATCGGCTGTGCGGCCGGAGCGATCGCCGGCACGGCGATATCGACAACATCGGGGGACGCCGAGGTCTTCAGCGCCGGCTCAACTCCGGCGACGCCAAGAGAGGCAATGCCAAGGCTGGTCTGTTCGGCCGTTTGCTCGCTCACGTTCAAGTCTCCAGATGACGTTCAGCCCTTGGTAACCATTGTTAGCGTTTGATTGATTGCCAAAATCTTACTTTTCCTGGGCTTACGTGAGTTTTAGGAATTCATCCGGGGCGGATTTGCGCCGATAAAGTGGAGCAGATGTGGCAAGCGGTGCTTGAATATTCATCGTTAACGGCCGCGCCCGCAGGACACGCGTCCACGACATCCACGATGGGCCGAGCACCATAGCCTCTCGCGGCCGCCAGGCCCAGGCATTGCCGTCGTCACCGCCTCCATGTGTTCGGAGGGCGCAGGGAAGACCGAGTGCCGACAGGCACCCGCGTCCCCCGTGTGAACAAAAATCACGGGGAAGGAACCACAGGCTCAGCCGGAAACAACCCGGCCTTCCCTGCGCGATGGTTTGAACGGCTGCTCCGCGCTCTCCCAGGGGACCGGGCTTGCTTGCCCCCGTCATCGGCATCGTCGCCGACCAAGACACCAGCGTCGGGGTGTCGGGACCACACGGCTTGACCGTCCGCACGACGACGTTCGTCCGCACCCCATTGAGGTGCTGCGTCGCCCCGCGGCCACCACTCCCCGCCGCAACGTCCCGTGACGATCGCGATACGCCCCTCTCAGTGCGGGCGGGATGGCCGGAAACGTGGAGGTGATTTGCTCGACGGCGCAAGGGGAATCAGCACGACGGGCAGTTTGTGCAGAGCTGAGATGCTCTGGCCGATGACAGGGGGCTAGTAGAATCAGCGCGAGCAACTCCGAGACATCGCCATTGTTTGACGAATGTATCATGGATTGATACATCATTGCGGATGATCAGAAGCTTCCGGGACAAGATCACCGAGGCTGTCTTCGACGGCGAGAACCCGAAGGGCTTTCCATCCGATCTGCTGAAAATGGCCCGCCGAAAGTTGCGCTACCTCAACGCTGCAGCTGGTCTCGGCGACTTGCGATCGCCGCCTGGCAACCGTCTGGAGGCGCTGACGGGAGATCGCCAGGGGCAGCATTCGACCCGCATCACCGATCAATTCCGGGTCTGCTTCATCTGGACGGCGGACGGCCCGGCGGACGTCGAGATCGTGGACCATCATAGAAAAGGCGCTGCGATGACGAAGAAGCTGAAGCCGATGCATCCCGGTGAGGTTCTGCGCGAGAAGTTTCTCATTCCGCTCGCGATGTCCGCTGGCGCGCTTGCCAAAGTGTGCGGGCTGCCGCGGACGCGGATCGAGCGGATCGCGAGCGAGCAGACCGGCGTCACCGCCGACACCGCGCTCCGGCTCGCCAAGGCGCTCGATACGACACCAGAGCTCTGGCTCAACCTGCAGACGGACTACGACGTCCAGGTCGCGAAACGCAGCCTCGGCAAGACGCTCGACCGGATCGAGACGGTGAACAAGCCACGGGCGGCGTGACCTGCCGCTGGTGCGCACCGGGTCCGGGTCGAGCCGTCAAAGAGTTTTTTGCACTGGACTGCACTAAATTACGCTCATCAGTGAGCGCGAAGAAGCGTGTGTTGTTATCATCTTCGCGCAATCGGATAGGCGACCGAGACGCATTGCACGCCGCGATCGGCGTGATGGATGACGCCGTCGCGCTGCGGCTTGCGGGGCTCGATTGCCTTGTCCAATGCGAGAACGGTGCGGCGGACCCGTAATCCTCGGCATGGGTCGCATGGACTGCACCGGTTGCGGCGTGTTGGCAGAGCTAACGCGAAAGTTCTTGTCTGCTGCACTGCCTGCTACGGAAGAAGAGCATTCAACATGACGGTGCGTGTCTTGCGATCTTGAAGTCAGCCTCGAATGATCATGATCGGATGTGGCGGGATCAGCAGCTTAGCGCAGGACTTCCCGCACGGTGGTTCTGGCCAGCCGATGCAGGCGACGGCTGAGCGGAGGGCGTTCGCTGTATTTCTCGCAGAAGTAATAGCAGTGGACGCTATCACACGGTTCTGCTCGATCCTCGCGCCAAAACGTGCCGTCCAAGAGATTGCCATAGGCGCGGGAATTGCCGCACCTGAAGACATCTCCGTTCGGTTCGATCTTAAAGAAAAGCCGGCCGGCTCCGCATCGCAAGCCATCATAGTTGGGAGTCCCGTGGAGCATGCGGTCGTCGCCGAACATGTCGACGGTTGGGCGTTCGTCACGGTCCTTCAGTGCTGGTGCATAGAAGGCGCGCGCTGCTTCATTATAATGCCTGAAAGCCCGTCGCTCGGTTGACGTGTAGGCGCCTGGATACGACTTTCCCTCATGGTGTCCTCGCAGCACTTTCGGAATCGGAAACATTCCGATCGGTGCAAGCAGATCAATCGCTTCTTCGAATCGCGCCAGGGCCTCGGGCGTGGCGACCAGCGAGGACATGATCTGAAAGCCGGCTTCTCTCAGAGTTTCAACGTTGTCCAAATAGGGCTTCAAGCCGTTCTTGCGCTCGCGTTCGGCAAGATGAAATCCCGCATTGATGAAGCTGACGCGGCGCGGCGAGATCCTCCTCGCGAAATCCTGCCACGATTTGTATGTCATGTTCGAGTTGATGGAGAGCAGATGTCGACCGGTCAATCGCGCGCAGAGATCAACGAAGTCAGGATAGACGCTCGGCTCGCCGCCCGTCATATGGAGGAGCCAGGTGAGTCCGGAGCGGTCGAACGCGTGCTGCCATGCTTCGTTCGAGGCCGCCGGCTTGATCTTTTCCCCGAGCGTGTCGTTGTCAAAAAAGCAATAAGGGCAACGATAATTGCAGGTGTTCAAGAGCTGCCAGTCGGCCTCAACGTCATATTTCATCGTTGTTCCCCGCTCAGACAGTTGTAACTCTACCCCACGCTGCTCATCTCCATCTAGTGATATGATAGCTAGATGCGCGCTCGTCCCCTGACGGCCGCGTTGTCGACTGACGCGGGCCACAGCAGCCAAAGACAGCCGCCAATCTGGTCTCGACGGTATCGCTTGGCCGGCGGTTTGAATAGCAGCATGCATTTGGACCACGCTGCCACCGTGGCCTCAGCCCCTCGCGTCCGCCAGGCGGCCGCGTCCCAGCCGACGCCCGATCAGGCGGCGCGGGCGGACAAGGCTTGGGCCTCGGCGGCGGCGCGCTGCATGCTCGAGGACATCTCGCTCGTCACCGTGCTCTGCTCCTCGACCGCCGCGGCCGTCGAAGTGACATACTCGCTGACATTGACGATCGCCTGCTTGATCGAGCCGAGTGCGGTGACGACGTCGCCGGAGATGCCGTTCAGGCTCTCGATTTCGTCGCCGATCTTGTCGGTCGCCCGCTTGGCCTGATTGGCGAGGTTCTTGACCTCGGAGGCGACGACGGCAAAGCCGCGACCGGCCTCGCCGGCGCGGGCTGATTCGATTGTCGCGTTGAGCGCCAACAGGTTGATCTGGCCGGTGATGCCGTTGATCAGCTCGACAATTCCGCTCATCGCCTGGGCGGCCTCCGACAGGCGCTGGGCCTGTGCGTCGGCCGTGGCCACGCGGTCCACGGCGCTCATCGCCGTGTCGCGGGATTTGGTCATCGCCTCGGAAATCTCGCGCACGGAGGCGTTGAGCTCCTCGGCGCCGGCGGCGACCGATTCCATCATCGCGCGGACGCGCTCGTTGCCCATGCGGACCAGCACCTGCGGCGTGACGTCGGTGGCGTATTTGACGACCTTGAACGGCTTGCCGTTGAGGTCGAGGATCGGATTGTAGGAGGCCTGGATGTAAACCTCGCGGCCGCCTTTGCCGATCCTCTTGTATTCGGCGGACTGATATTGTCCGCAGTTCAGGCCAGCCCAGAACGCGCGATAGTCGTCGCTGTCCCGTTCCTGCGGCTCGACGAACAGGCTGTGGTGCTTGCCCTGGATCTCCGCAAGGCGATAGCCGAGACTATCGAGAAAGTTCTGGTTGGCCTGGATGATCGTGCCGTCGAGATCGAATTCGATGATGGCCTGCGCCCGGTCGATGGCGGCGAGCTTCGAGGAGTCCGTCATGGCCCGCAGCTTCTTCTGGGTGATGTCGGTTGCGTATTTGACGACCTTGACCGGCCGTCCCGAACTGTCGATGACCGGATTGTAGGACGCCTCGATCCAGATGTCGCGCCCGCCTTTGGCGACGCGCTTGAACTCGGCGGCGTGGAATTCGCCTCGGTTCAGCGATGTCCAGAACTCCCGATAGGCGGCATTGTCGCGTTCTGCGGGGGCGACAAACATCGAATGGTGTTGGCCCGCGATCTCGGCGAGCTCATAGCCCACCGCATCGAGGAAATTGCGGTTGGCGGTGATGATCGTACCGTCGAGCTTGAACTCGATCACGGCCATTGCACGGCTCAGGGCTGCGAGTTGGGCTTCAGCTGCGGAACTGGTCTTCGAGCGGAACACGATGGCATCTCCATGTGACAAAGCCCGCATCGAGTCCTCTGCTCGATCTGCGCTGACTTCGGATCTCAGTTGATGGGGGGAAAGGGCGGCGCCGTTGCCGAAGGCGGGCCTTGACGAGCCGATCAAGCGTCGATCGATCAGGCCTCGTGGAACCGACGGGCGGACTCTTCACGCGAGTCGTTTCGGGATCACTAAGGCGATTGAAGGATTGTCGATGTTACGTATTTCTACGTGAGATGATGTGCATCATACGAACGACCTGTTGTTTCTCCGATGTTCGCCCGATGCGATCGCAAATGAACTTTGAGCCCGGGCTTCATCAGAGCCGCTGCGGCGATCCTGCGCGAGCCTCTGACGGAGTGCTCGAGACGGGACTGATTGTGCGGCAAGGTCCAAGACCGCGCGACGAGGAAGACCACTTGCGATGTGAGCGCGCCGGACTGATCTCCCCGGCGCCGCCATGTTCGTCTCCTCCGGGGGACCAGGCTCCAGGCAGGCAACGCCCTCGCTGCAGCCGTGACAGCGCCTTTGACTCTGGGTTGCGGAAGTGCTGATCTGCTCGTGTCGGGAAAGCGACGCAAGCCAATCACGCGCGACCCAGGGAGGCGATGATGAACGGCAACAGCAATAAGCTCGTGGCGGAGGCGATCGGCACCTTCTGGCTGACATTCGGCGGTTGCGGCAGCGCGGTGATCGCGGCCGGGGTGCCGGATGTCGGGATCGGCATGCTCGGCGTGGCGCTTGCGTTCGGGCTCACCGTGGTCACCATGGCCTATGCCATCGGGCACATCTCGGGCTGTCATCTCAATCCGGCTGTCACCGTGGGGCTCGCCTGCGGCGGGCGGTTCCCGACCGGGCTGATCCTGCCCTACGTCATCGCGCAGGTGATCGGCGCCGTCGTCGGCGCGGCCGTGCTGTATGCGATCGCCAGCGGCGCGCCGGACTTCAGCCTCGCCGGCGGCTTTGCCGCCAACGGCTATGCCGAGCATTCGCCCGGCAAATACGGCTTGGGGGCCTGCCTGCTCAGCGAGTTCGTGCTGACGATGATGTTCCTGTTCGTGATCATGGGGGCGACCCATGGCAAGGCGCCGGTCGGATTTGCGCCGCTGGCGATCGGGCTCGCGCTGACGCTCATTCATCTCATCAGCATCCACGTCACCAACACCTCGGTGAATCCGGCGCGCAGCACCGGGCCGGCGCTGTTCGTCGGCGGCTGGGCGCTGGCGCAGCTCTGGCTGTTCTGGGTGGCGCCGCTGCTCGGCGGCGCCGCGGGCGGCTTCATCTATCGCTGGCTGAGCCGGGAGCCGGCGGCCGAGGTGACCGGGCAGACCGTGATCCCGAAACGCGCCTAGGGACATCTCCTCTCGCCGGCGGATCGGGCCATGGCCCCGCGGCGCCAGGATGCTCATGGTGCGAATGAGATCATCCGAGGCGCGCGCCCTGGCGTTCAGGACCGATGGAGGAGGCCGCAATGTTCGTCGACTTGCCCGGCTATTGGCCGCATGAACCGAAGCCGGAACCGCCGAAGCGGCGGCTGTCGGCCGGCGGGGAGAGGCTGCTGCTGGCTCTGATCGGCCTCAATATGATGCTGCTGGTCGTGGCGCCGGTCGGCGGCGTCACGTTGATCCACTGGCTGGTGGCCGTGCTGTCGCGTTGATGATGAGTGAAGCATTTGCCCCTGCGTCAGGTCCGTACGGCTCCTGCGTGGGACGATGCCTTCGACTGCCGCAGGCCAACGCATTTGAGGACGAGGCGTGGCAGCGCCGGTTCCGACCTGGCTCCTCGTAGCCCGGATAAGCGCCAGCCGACGCCGCTTCGGCGTCGGCGAGAGCGACATCCGGGTTCACCGGCGACAGCGCGTGAGAACCCGGATGTCGCGTCCGCCTCCGCCCTCCGGGCGCAGTCGTTCGCTCATCCAGGCTACGATCCGTTCATGGTCAATGCTCAGCACCAGTCCGGCACCAACCCCTGATGCGGGTTGGCGAACCCCGAACATGCGAACGCCCCGCCGGATTGCCTCGGCGGGGCGTCTTGCATGTCCTGATGAGCTCAGCGCTTACGCGACCTTCCGCGCGCCCGAAATGTCACCGTCCAGGAAGCCGGTCAGCCGGCTGCGGATCAGGCGCTCGGCTTCCGCCATGATCCGGT
>OKWV01000227.1_pt1 | contig 7453 bp, 4 predicted proteins | sample 1607231 | NCBI WGS metagenome assembly OKWV01 (sample SAMN07501066, study PRJEB24779) | human gut metagenome | isolation source: stool | host: human infant | place: USA: Pittsburgh, PA | reverse complement strand
GCCGGGTGCTTGCCGGCAAATGAGCGGCGAGGACGCGCCGCAGGACAATATCGCCGGGCCGGCCGTGCCCGCTGGCGCTTTGTCGCGGGAGCTCCTGATCACCAACAAACGCGGCCTGCATGCGCGGGCCTCAGCGAAGTTCGTCCAGACCGTCGAGCGCTTCCAGGCCGAGGTCTGGGTCACGCGCGGCGGCGAGACTGTCGGTGGCCGCTCGATCATGGGCCTGATGATGCTGGCGGCGGCGCCCGGGACCAAGATCCTGGTCTCGGCGACAGGTCCCGAGGCGGAGGCCGCGCTGCAGGCAATCACCGACCTGGTGAACGACAAGTTCCACGAAGAAGGCGTGTGAGAAACCGAAGCTCGTCAGTCCGGTCCGCACCGCGCCAAAGGTGCGGGCACTAGCGCGTTCGGGGCAAGCTTCGATCACATCACTGAAGCTACCGTGCCGGCGCCTGAATATACACCTTCCAAACGATTGCAGGGCCCGCTTGGCCGTGGAAGAAGCGCTGGGTCGTCATGACCAGGGACTCGGCCTTGGGCGCCTCCTTGGCCATCCATGCGTCGCAGGCCGCGATCCGGTTGTCGGTGGTGTCGCAGATGCCGATGAACCCCTCGCGCTTGAGGTCGTCCAGCGTGCTCAGGCCGGAACTCCAGGTTTCCTCCGCCGTGTAGGGCACCGTGAACGGCCGCGGGTGGTCCGGGCTGTAGAAGGTCATCGGCGTGTTCATCTCGGAAAAGCCGGCCACCAGCGGCCAGGGCGAGCCGAACCGGGCATGCCAGGCCTTGGTCAGCTCCCGCGCCAGCTCCGAACGGGCCCCGTAGCCGGTGGCGCCATTCGGATTGGCGGCCATCTCGCGCTGGGCAATCCAGGGCGAGGCGAACAAGGTGAGCAGCGAGAGCACCAGCCAGACGGCGGTGAGCCGCGGCAGCATGACCGCTCGCAGCCGCAGCGCGGGGATCGCGACCAGGGCCAGCGGCACCAGGAAGAACAGCGAGATGCCCCAATCGGTTTTCATGTAGATCGTAAAGGCGAGGCCGCCGAGCGGCGGCCCGATGGCAACGATCGCCTGCACCAGCCAGACATTGATCGCCTGGCTCACATTCACGCCGGGATGAGGACCACGCCGCCAATTGTGGAACGCGAAGCGCGGCGGCCAAGCGAGCACCGCCGCGGCCAGCGCGATCGGCAAGGCCAGCAATGCCGCATTGTGACCGACATAGCCGAGCACCAGCCCGGCGGCGCGACCGCGATCCGACAGTGAATAGACGTCGCCGGCATAGGTGAGCGGGACGAAATCGACCTGCCAGAGCCAGACCAGATGGGGAATCATCGCGACCAGCATCGTGGCGATGGCGACCCAGGGTGCGGGCGAAGCCAGAAAGCGCAACCGGTCCGGATGCAGCAGCGCCGCGAGCCCGATCGCGCCGATCATCGTCAGCACCCAGTATTTGGTCATCATCGCGGCCGCACCGGCAAGACCGAGCCAGACACCGGAGGCGACGCTGCGCTTCTCGAAGGCATGGAGATAGGCCAGCACCACCAGGGGCAAGGTCAGCAGCTGGACCAGGTCGGCATTGTATTTGAAACCCTTGAAATTGAAGATCGGGTACAGTGCGACCATCACCAGGACGAAGAACGCCCGGCGCCGGTCGACCACTTTCAGGCTTGCGAACCAGACGACGACCAGCCCGCTGCTGGCCATCGCCATCGCCAGCGCGTAGGTCGCCCAGTCCTTGACCGGAAACACCGTGAACCACAGGCCCGCGATCCAGCCCGACAGCGGCGGATGCTTGCCATAGCCCAGCAGGAAGCGGCTGCCCCAGGCATAGGCCTCGGCGACGTCCATATGGATGTCCTGAGCCGCCTTCAGATTGGTCAGGATCGCCGTCCACAGCACGGCGTGGACGGCGGCGAAGCCGATCACGACCCAGACCGAGGTTGCCGGCGCGGTGGCGCGCGCGACCAGCCAGGCGGCGAGGCGCTGCGGTCCGAAACGGCCGCGCAGGCGCGCCGTCAGAGGCGGAAGAGAGGTACTCGACATCCGCCCTCGGTAGCCTGTTTTCGGCGCCCGGGGAATCAGCTTGGCGTGAAGAAAGGCCCTGGAAATTCAGCAATATGGTTGCTGGTTGGGGGCTCGGGATGCTATCTGCGCGACCCATGACGACCGTCCCCATTCCCAACATCCGCAACTTCTCCATCGTCGCCCATATCGACCATGGAAAGTCCACGCTGGCCGACCGCCTGATCCAGATGACCGGCGGCCTGTCGGACCGCTAGATGCCCGGCAAGGAGCAGGTGCTCGATTCGATGGACATCGAGCGCGAGCGCGGCATCACGATCAAGGCGCAGACCGTGCGCCTGCAGTACCGCGCCAAGGACGGCAAGGATTACATCTTCAACCTGATGGACACGCCCGGCCACGTCGACTTCGCCTACGAAGTGTCGCGGTCGCTGGCCGCCTGCGAAGGCTCGCTGCTGGTGGTCGACGCCAGCCAGGGCGTCGAGGCGCAGACCCTCGCCAACGTCTACCAGGCGCTCGACAACAATCACGAGATCGTCCCGGTCCTCAACAAGATCGATCTGCCCGCGGCCGAGCCGGAAAAGATCAAGCAGCAGATCGAGGACGTGATCGGCATCGACGCCTCCGATGCCGTCATGATCTCGGCCAAGACCGGCCTCGGCATTCCCGACGTGCTGGAAGCCATCGTCACCCGGCTGCCGCCGCCGAAGGGTGACCGCGAGGCGACCCTGAAGGCGCTCCTGGTCGACAGCTGGTACGACGTCTATCTCGGCGTCGTCGTGCTGGTGCGCATCGTCGACGGCGTGATGAAGAAAGGCCAGCGCATCCGCATGATGGGCACCGGCGCGGCCTATGACGTCGAGCGCGTCGGCTTCTTCACCCCGAAAATGCAGCAGGTCGACGAGCTCGGTCCCGGCGAGGTCGGTTTCATCACCGCGGCGATCAAGGAAGTCGCCGACACCCGCGTCGGCGACACCATCACCGACGACCGCAAGCCGGTCTCGGAGATGCTGCCGGGCTTCAAACCGGCGATCCCGGTGGTGTTCTGCGGCCTGTTCCCGGTCGACGCCGACGATTTCGAAACGCTGCGCGCGGCGATGGGCAAGCTCAGGCTCAACGACGCCAGCTTCTCGTTCGAGATGGAGACCTCGGCCGCGCTCGGCTTCGGCTTCCGCTGCGGCTTCCTCGGCCTTCTGCACCTGGAGATCATCCAGGAGCGCCTGTCCCGCGAATTCGACCTCAACCTGATCGCCACTGCGCCAAGCGTCATCTACAAGATGAAGCTGACCGACGGTCAGGAGATCGAGATCCATAACCCGGTCGACATGCCCGACGTGGTCAAGATCGCCGAGATCCAGGAGCCCTGGATCGAGGCGACGATCCTGACGCCGGACGAATATCTCGGCAGCGTGCTCAAGCTGTGCCAGGACCGCCGCGGCAATCAGAAGGAGCTGACCTATGTCGGCTCTCGCGCGATGGTCAAATACGACCTGCCGCTGAACGAGGTGGTGTTCGACTTCTACGACCGGCTGAAATCCGTGTCCAAGGGCTATGCCTCGTTCGACTATCACCTGACCGACTACAAGCCGGCCGACCTCGTGAAGATGCAGATCCTCGTCAACAACGAGCCGGTCGATGCGCTGTCGATGCTGGTGCATCGGACGCGTGCGGAAGGCCGCGGCCGTGCCATGGTCGAGAAGATGAAGGACCTGATCCCGCCGCACATGTTCCAGATCCCGATCCAGGCGGCGATCGGCGGCAAGGTGATCGCGCGCGAGACCGTGCGCGCATTGCGCAAGGACGTCACCGCGAAGTGCTATGGCGGCGACATCACCCGCAAACGGAAGCTTCTGGAGAAGCAGAAGGAAGGCAAGAAGAAGATGCGGCAGTTCGGCAAGGTCGACATCCCGCAGGAAGCCTTCATCGCCGCGCTCAAGGTCGATAGCTGAGGCCGAGGCCGCGGCGCGGTGCCGGGAGCCCCGGTCAAACGCGTCTCGCCGCTTCGCCGCGCACGCTGCTCCGGCGGCCTGTCTCGATCAAGTTTTGCGCATCGGTCCGAGTGCACACCTCCCGGTCATCCCGGTCTGTTGGCCGACGTCGAACTCAATCATGAGAAGAAGTGTTGTCTGGCGTCATCCAAAGGATGCTGACTTGTGAGGCGATCTACGCGAGTTTGAGGGACAAATACGCGTTCCCGTAAATCTACGGTATCTGTTCCTTAATGGTATTTTGGGACGCTTTGCGGCGTAGCAAGGAATGCCCCAATGTCCCGCCTTCGGTCGATCTCCGCTCGTCTTATCATTGCCCTGTCGCTCACCGTGGCCATTGCCTGTGCCGTGCTCGGCACCTTCTCCGTCATCCAGCAGCGCGCTCTGACCCGCCTGGCGCTGGAGCAGCAGCTCAAGCTGCAGTTCGACAGTGTGACCGCCGGCATCGATTACGAAGGCCGCGCTGCGCTCGCGGTGAGCTCGACCCTGGCCGCGCTACCGCCCGTTGCCGACGCCTATCTCAAAGGCGACCGCGACGCGCTGGGCGCCCTGCTCGGCGGCGCGATGACCTCGCTGAAGGCGCAGGGCATTCCGCTGGTCAATGTGTGGGCGCCGCCCGCCACCAACTTCTATCGCGTGCATGAGCCGAAATTGTTCGGTGACGACACCTCCAAGCGGCGGCTGACCGTGGTGCAGGCCAACCAGACCGGGCGGCAGATCGCCGGCGTCGAGCAGAGCCGGGTGTCGCTCGGCATTTTCGGCATGACGCCGATCATGCGCGACGGCAAGGCCATCGCCACCGTCGATGTCGGCGCGGCCTTCGGCAAGGAGTTCGCCGATCGCGCCAAGCAGCGCTTCGGCATCGATCTCGCCGTCTATTGGATCGACAACGGCCAGCCGAAGCGGCTGTCCTCGACGTTTGGCGACGACGTCGTCGCCACGCCCGAGGAGGTGCTCGCGGTGTTCAAGGGCACCCCGCTGCAGCGGGACGGGATCCTGTCAGGCCGGCCGGCTGCGGTCTATGTCGGCCAGATCAGGAACTATGCCGGCGATCCGATCGCCGTGCTCGAACTGATCAAGGACACCACCGCCTATGAGGCCGCCGCGGCGGGCGCGCAGCACCAGCTGATCATCGGAACCATCGTCATCCTGCTGCTCGCCGTCATGGTCGCACTGTTCGTGGCGCGCGGCATCTCGCGTCCGCTGGTGGCAATCACCGCCGTCATGCACCGGCTGTCGAGCGGCGACACCGAGGTCGCGATTCCTGGCGGGCAGCGCAAGGACGAGCTCGGCACCATGGCCCAGGCCGTCGACGTCTTCCGTCGCAACATGATCGAAACCAATGCATTGCGCGAGGCGCAGCAGGCGACGCAGCAGCGCGCGGAGCAGGAGAAGCAGGCGCTGCAGCGGCAGATGGCCGACCGGTTCGAGGCCGACGTCAAGGGCGTGGTGTCCACCGTGGCCAAGGCGACCGCAGACATGGAGCGCGTCGTCCACGAGATCACCGCCAGCGTCAACGGCACCTCGCAACGCGCCGCGGCGGCCGCCGCCGCCTCCGAGGAGGCATCCAGCGGCGTGTCGACCGTGGCGGCCGCCTCCGAGGAGCTCGCATCATCGGTCAGCGAGATCGGCCGCCAGGTGACGCATCCGAGCAAGGTCGCCGATGCCGCCGTGATCACGGCGCGGCAGACCACCGAGATGGTCGGCAGCCTCGCTGCCGCCGCCGAGAAGATCGGCGTCGTGCTTCGCCTGATCGATGCAATCGCGAGCCAGACCAACCTGCTGGCGCTCAACGCCACGATCGAGGCGGCGCGCGCCGGGGAAGCCGGCCGCGGCTTCGCCGTCGTGGCCGCCGAGGTCAAGGAGCTGGCCGGACAGACGGCGAAGGCGACCGAGGAAATCGCCGGCCAAGTCACCTCAATCCAGGCGGCCACGTCCGACTGCGTCACCGCCATCGGCGGCATCAGCACCACGATCCAGGAGATCAGCGGCATTGCCGCGACCATCGCAGCCGCAGTCGAGCAACAGGGTTCGGCCACGCGCGAGATCGCGCGCAGCGTCCAGCAGGTGGCGACGGGTACGGCAGACGTGTCGCAGAACGTGGTCGGCGCCAGCGATGCCGCCGAGCAGTCGCGCCGGCTGGCCGACGGCGTGATGGTCGCCACGCGCGATCTCGGGAAACAAGCCGACGAGCTGTTCAGAAGCGTCGACACGTTCCTGGCTGGCCTGCGCAGCGCCGCCTGACGGCCTGCGCGGCCCCTACAATTACGAAAGAGCCCCGTTGCGGATCGGCCGCAACGGGGCTCTTTGATTCGTGCCGCATGCCGCCCGCCTGCTGGCGATCGCTCGACAGCAGATCGCCTCGCGTGTCTCAGGCCACCATCACCCGGCGATCGGCCGCCGATTGCGCCTCGAGCAGGCCGACGATCTCGGCGTTGGGCCGGGGACGGCTGAACAAATAGCCCTGCCCCTCATGGCAGCCTTCGGCGCGCAAACAGCGCAGTTCCGCTTCGGTCTCGACGCCCTCCGCCGTGATGGTCACGCCGAGCCCCTTGCCGAGGCTGACGATGGAGCGGACGATCGCCTGGGCCTCGCGATTGGCGGCGAGATCGCGGATGAACGACTGATCGACCTTGATCTTGTCGAAGGGGAAGCTGCGCAGATAGCTCAGGCTGGAATAGCCGGTGCCGAAATCGTCCATCGAGATGCGCACGCCGAGCGCGCGTAGCGCATGCAGCGTCGCCAGCACCTGGCCGCTCTTCTCGAGCACCAGCGTCTCGGTGATCTCGAGCTCGAGGCGGCTCGGCGGCAGGCCCGACTGCTTCAGCACGTCCATGACCAACGACAGCACGTTGCCGACGCGGAACTGCAGCGGCGACATGTTGACCGCGACCCGAACCTCGTCCGGCCAGTTCGCGGCATCATTGCAGGCCCGGCGCAGCATGACGCGACCGAGCGCGGAGATCAGGCCGGTGTCCTCGGCGACCGGGATGAATTCGGATGGCGGGATCATGCCGCGCTCCGGATGCGGCCAACGCACCAATGCCTCGAAGCCGGTGATGCGTCCGGTCGAGAGGTCGATCAGCGGCTGATAATAAGGCTGCAATACATCGCGCTGGATGGCGTCCCGCAGCTCGATCTCGATCTTGCGCCGGCTTTGCGCGCGTGCATCCATTCCGGTCTCGAAATAGCTGAAGCTGCCGCGCGTCTCGGTCTTGGCCCGCGACAGCGCCATGTCGGCGTTCTTCAGCAGCTTCTCGGCATCGTCACCGTCATTCGGCGCCATCGCGATGCCAACGGTCGCCCCAATGGTCACGGAGCTGCCGTCGATCAGATAGGGATCGGCGATCGCCTGCAGCAGCCGCCGGCAAAGCTGGGCCGCATCCTCCGGCCGGGCCAGCCCGCCATGGACGATGGCGAACTCGTCCGAATTCAAGCGCGCGA
>OKWV01000223.1_pt1 | contig 7738 bp, 5 predicted proteins | sample 1607231 | NCBI WGS metagenome assembly OKWV01 (sample SAMN07501066, study PRJEB24779) | human gut metagenome | isolation source: stool | host: human infant | place: USA: Pittsburgh, PA | reverse complement strand
ATGACATAGACATGCGCGGCCATGCCGGACTGCGTAGCGGCGTCGCCCGCCGTCGTCATCGTCTGCACGCCCTGCAGGAAGGTGACCTCACCGGACGGCACCGGTGTCGGATCCCAGCGCAGCTGCTGCACCGTGATCTCCTGCTCGTGGCACGGCGCCGTGCGCCACAGCCCGGCGTCGACCTTCGCGAAGCGGCCGGAGTGCTTCACCGAAGGACGGATGCGATACAGCCAGGAGCGTTCGTTGGAGCCGCGCGGCGCGGTGAAGGGCGAGCCGGAAAGCTGCTCGGCATAGAGGCCATAGGCGCAGCGCTGCGGCGAGTTACGGCCGATCGGCAGCGCGCCGGGCAGCGCCTCGGTCTCGAACGAATTGCCAAAGCCGGACATGTAGCCCGGCGTAACCTGCGCCGAGGCGCGGCTGAGCTGGTCAGGCGATGTATTGATGTTCATCATCCTTCTCCTTGCAGGCGGGCCCACATCTCGCGGTCGCGCTCGGCGGTCCAGATCACGGGATCGTCGATGCCGCTGGCCTCGTCATAGGCGCGCGACACGTTGAACGGCAGACAATGCTCATAGATGGCGAAGCTCGCGAATTTCGGATCCATGACCTCGCGCGTCGCCGCCATCGATTCCTTCAGGCTGCGCCCTTTGGCGACCGACATCTCGGCGGCGCCATAGAGCGAGGTGACGAAGTCACGCGTCATCACGATCGCCTCGCGCACGGTGGCTTCGCCCTTCAGCGCGTCGCCGCGCCCCGGCGCGATCGCCTTGGGATTGAAGTCGCGGATCTCGTTCAGCGTCGACGGCCATTCGCGCAGATAGGCGTCGCCGCAATAGCAGGCCGAGTGATATTCGATGAGATCGCCGGAGAACATGACCTCGGCGTCCGGCACCCAGGCGACGATGTCGCCCGACGTATGGCCCGCGCCCAGCTGAATCAGTTGCGCCTCGCGCTTGCCGAGATGGATCGTCATCTCGCCTTCGAAGGTCAGTGTCGGCCAGGTCAGGCCGGGAATGCTCTGCGCATCCTGGAACAGCCGCGGGAAGCGGCCATACTCCGAATCCCAGTCCTGCTGTCCGCGCTCGACGATCAGCCGGTGCGTCTCCTGCGAGGCGACGATGCCTTGCGCGTGATAGGCCGAGGCGCCGAGCACGCGCACCGCGTGATAATGCGACAGCACGACATATTTGATCGGCTTGTCCGTGACCGTCTTGACGCGTTCGATGACCTTGTTGGCCATCGCGGGCGTTGCCTGCGCGTCGAACACGATGCAGCCATCGTCGCCGACGATCACGGCCGAGTTCGGATCGCCCTCGGCCGTGAAGGCATAGAGATCCGGGCCGATCTCGGAGAAGGTGACCTTCTTCTCCGCGAGATCCGTGGTGGATGCGAAACCCTTCGCCATCAGTTCATTCCCTATGTCTGTCGTTATTGCTGCTGCTGTTGTTGCTGCTGAACGCTGTCGATCATGCGGCCTTTCGCCAGCGTGATCGCCTCGCGCAACACGGTGATGTCGCCGATGTGATTGGCGAGGATCAGGACCAGCGCCGCATCGAGATCGGCGCTGTCCTTCTCCGAGAGCCCGCGATGCGCCTCGACGACGGCGCGGAAGGCGTCGTCGGGCTTGGCGAAATTCGAGGCGGTCGAGAGTGCCATCATCTGCTCCCTCAGTTCATGCCGGACGCGCGCGCCACGGCGGCCGCGATCGCTGCCCGCGTCGGATGCCGGAAGCGGGCCGCGACGTAGCCGTCGGGACGGAGCAGACCAATCCGAACGACGCCCACCTCGTCGGGCGCATCGACGTCCCCGCCATTGGCGAAAGCCAGCAACGTGAAGCGCCGGCCCAAGACATTGAACGCATCGGTGAGATGAAGGTGCCGTCCATCGGTCGTTTTGAGCGGCGCATCCAGCATCGAAGTTCCCGGACAAGGCCCGCCCTGCCATTCCTCGGCATCAGCCGTCGACAGCGGCGTCTCATAGACCGAGGGCACCGAGAGCCGGCCGCCATTGACCATGCGCTTGCCGAACTCGGTCTCCTTAGCCAGGGACAGCACCGCCTTGCGCAGCCGCGCCTCCTGCGCGCTGACCGGCGCCATGAAATCGGTGGCACGGGTCGATTCGCGGATGTTCTCATCGGCCGCGGCGCTGCGCTCGATGTGGTAGGTCTCAAGTAGCTGCGATGGCGAGGTTCCGCGCAGCACGCGATCGAGCTTCCAGGACAGGTTCTCCGCATCCTCGAGACCCGAATTGGCGCCGCGGGCGCCGAACGGCGAGACCTGATGCGCGGAATCGCCAGCGAAGATCACGCTGCTATGGATGAACCGCTGCATGCGCCGGCACTGGAATTTGTAGATCGAGATCCATTCGAATTCGAACTCGTCATGGCCGAGCATGCGCGCGATGCGCGGCCGCACGTTCTCGGGCTTCTTCTCGACCTGAGGATCGCAGTCCGGGGTCAGCTGCAGATCGATGCGCCAGACGTCGTCGGGCTGGCGATGCAGCAGCGCCGAGCGACCGGCATGAAACGGCGGATCGAACCAGAACCAGCGCTCGGTCGGAAACTCCGCGGTCATCTTGACGTCGGCGATCAGGAACTGATCCTCGAACACTTTGCCGGAAAAGCCTGCGCCGACCATCTGGCGCAGCGACGAGCGGGCGCCGTCGCAGGCGATGACGTACTGCGCCGACAGGCGATAGGGGCCGTCGGGAGTCTCGATCGTCAAGACGGCGCGATCATTGCGCTGTTCGAGCGCGGTCACCTTGTTGCGCCAGCGCAGCGAGATCTCCGGCAGCTCGTTGACGCGATCAACGAGATACGCCTCGGCGTAGAATTGCTGCAGATTGATAAAGGCCGGCCGCTTGTGTCCCGGCTCCGGCAGCAAATTGAACTGATAGAGCTCGGACGTCCCGTGGAAGATGCGACCGACGTTCCATACCACGCCCTTGTCGACCATGCGGTCGCCGACACCGAGCCGGTCCCAATAATCCAGCGAACGCTTGGAGAAACAGATCGCGCGCGAGCCTTCGCCGATCCGATCGGCATCGTCCAGCACAACGACCGCGTGACCACGCTGCGCGAGATCAATCGCGAAGGACAGGCCCACCGGGCCCGCGCCCACGACGACGACCGGATGTTCGGCCGGCGCGGCCCGATCCTGATCGCCGTGCCGGTGATAGCCGAACTGAACCTTCGCGTGGCTTGCGCCCTGCCCCGGATTGACCTGCACCATGGCTTGCTCGCCTTGTGGTTTCTTGAGCTGTCGAAGCGACGAATTTCGAAGCGCTGGCATTTCGTCGGGTGAAGCGCGACTGGGATCTTGCCAGATAGTCTCACCTGCAACTATTCTAAAGCCGACGGCCTCGGCCGCGTCAACACAAAAATCGGAGCGCGAGCGTGGCAAATCCCGCCGACACGGCGTCCAGGCGCCAGCCCAAGCCGGTTGAAGCCAGCCGAAATGCCGCAGCGCCACATGCGGAGGAGCGGCTCGATCTGTTCAAGTTCGCGCCATTTCGGCTGAACCGCCTGGCGGCGGAGGTCAGCGCCGCGCTCGCCAGCGAATATCGCGAGCGCTACGGCCTCGACATTCCCGAATGGCGCGTGCTGGCGACGCTCGGGTTTCGCCGCGAAGCCTGCAGCGCGCAATATGTCGCAGAGTGCACGCGCACGCATAAGTCAACGATCAGCCGCGCCGTGACCGCGCTGTTGGAGCGGCGCCTGATCGAACGCGTCGAGAATGCCGAGGATCGGCGCGAATTCCGCCTGCGCCTCACCCGCAAGGGCAAGACGCTGTACGAGGAACTGATTCCCCGGCTGCAGCAGCGCGAGCGCGAGATCATGGCGTGCCTGTCAGCCGACGAGCGCAGGGCATTCGACCGCCTCATCGGCAAGATCGAGGCGAGCCTCGACCTGATCCAGACCAGCGAGGAGGCGGACGCGAAGCAGGCCTATTAGGGGCATGATCCGCCACCGCGAAAACCGGTCGTCCGAAACGATCACGCTCAACAAAGAAAACGCAGCCGCAGGCGGCGCCCAGGTGATCACGAGGATGATCGCCGGCGCTCCGCAGGCACATCGACAGGCGCGGTGCTCTCCCCGCGCCAGCGCAGGATCTCCATCGCCAGCACCGGGTGATTGAAGCCCTTCAGATGCAGATCGTCGATCGGCCGCGCATCGACCGACTGGTCGACCACGCCATAGACCCGGCGCGACACGATCACCTGCCCCGCCTTCGCTTCATCGCACAACCGCGAGGCAAGGTTGGTGACGCTGCCGATCGCCGCATATTCCAACCTGTGCTCGAAACCGACCTGGCCGAGCGTGGCATAGCCGAGCGCGATGCCGACGCCGAAGCCCAGACTGTGGCCGCGGTTCTTCCAGCGCTCGGTCAGCTGGCCGATCTCGTCGCGCATTTCGAGCGCCATCTTCACCGCGCGCGTGGTGTGGTCGTCGAACGGGATCGGCGCATTGAACAGGATCATCACGCCATCGCCGGCATAGCGATCGAGCGTGCCTTCATATTTGAAGATCAGTTTGCCGAGCGCGGCGTGATATTCGCGCAGCACGTTCATCGCCTCTTCGGGCTCGGTCGTCTCGGTGAACGCGGTGAAGCCGCGCAGGTCGCAGAACACCACCGTGACCTCACGGCGGTGGCTTTCCAACAACGCATCATGACCGTCGGAGGATGCGATGATCTGCGCGACCTGCGGCGCCAGGAAGCGCTCGAGCCGGCGGATGCGCTCGATCTCGCCGAGCTGCTTCTCGACGCGCTCTTCCAGCGACTTGTTCCATTCGCGCAGCTGCTCGGTCTGTTCCCTGAGCTTTACCGCCTGCTGCTGCACGGTATCGTGCGCCAGCGCCAGCTCGCGGCCCTTCTGATCGACCTCGGTGAACAGCCGCGCGTTGCGCATCGCCAGCACGGCCTGATGGGCGAAGGTGCGCATCACACCGATCAGATTTGGCGAAAACGCGCCTGCGGATCGCCTGAGCACCACCAGCGCGCCGAGCACGCCCTGCTGATCGACCAGCGGCGTGAACAGAACTGCATGAAAGCCGGCGGCGATCGCGACGTCGCGCAGCGGATGATCCGGGGCGCTTTCGAGTTCCGCGATCGCGATCGGCTCACCGCTGCGGATCGAGTCGGCCAGCAGGCTCGTCGCGCCATCCAGCATCGTGTGCGCGCCATCCTGCGCCCGCTCGACGCCTTTGGCCTCGACCAGCCTGAACCGGCGTTCGGCAGCCTCGTAGGAGTAGATCAGCACGGCGTCGGCCTGGGTGATCTCAAGGGCGCGCGCCGCCACGGTCGGCAGCACGGCGTTGAGATCGAGCGAGGAGGCCACCGCCCGCCCGACCTCTTCCAGCACCTTCAGCTCGTTGATCGAACGCGCGAGATCTCTTGTGCGCTCCTCGACCTTGGCTTCGAGCACGGCGTAAGATTCGGCAAGCTGGCCGGCCATGCTGTTGAACTGATCGGCGAGTTCCTCCAGCTCATCATGCGTCTTCACTTCGATGCGCTGGGCGAAATCTCCGGCCCCGAGCTTCCGCGCGCCCATCCGCAAGGCGGTGATCGGTACAAGCATGCGGCGAGCCAGCAGCGAGCCGGCGAGCGTCGCGACGGCCAGTCCGAGCGCGATCAGCAGCGCGCCGCGCAAAAGCTGGTCGCGAATCGGGGCCAGCGCATGCGCCGTGGATTGCTCGAAGAACACGGCCCAGCCGAGCTTGGGCAGCACGGCGGCAGCCGACAGCACAGCGCGCCCATCACTGTCGGTCCCGGAATTCAGCGACTGGCCATCGGGCGTGAGCACCGCGACGACCTGCGGCAGCCTGGCAAGGTCCTGGCCGACAGCCGGTCCCTTCGCCGAACTCGCCAGCACCTGCCCGCGCGGATCGACCACATAAGCGATGCCGACTTTTCCGACCTGCGCCTCGGTCATGAAGTCTTCGAGAAAGTCGAGGTCGATATCGGCCACGGTGACGCCGGCATTGAAGCCGGAATGCGCGACCGAGATCGACATCATGGGCTGCGCGCCCTTGAAGGTCACAGCCGAGAAATTGCTGCCGTGAGTGACCGTGTCGGTGAAGCGCAGGTCGCGGGACAGATCGTTGCCGGAGGAGAACGCAATCGAGGTGCGCGAGACCCGAAGCTGCTCGCGCCCCTGGCCATCGAGCTGATAAAGCTGCCGCACGGCCGGAGCCTGGCTCAGCAGCTGCACATAGTCGGCGCGCCGCAGCTCCAGCGTATTGGCGCTCGCCCGCGTGACCCAGCTGATCTGTCGTTGCAGGTCCGAGAGCGCCTGGTCGATCCGCCGGGCGCTCGCATCGGCCTTTTCCGCCATCGCGGCGGTCAGGCTCGCCTTGGTGGATTGGTAGCTGATCCAGGTTTCCGTCGCACCATTCACGGCCAGCACGAAGACAACGAGGCCGACCAGCGACACAACATATTTGGCGAACAGACCCTGCCGCAGCGACCAGCCTCTCTCCTCGACCCCGCTCATCCGGACCCCTCGCGCGCAGCGACCGATCAAGCCTGCCGGACGAGCGCGTTCGTTGCCGTGTTGCGCGACAACGGCACTTCACAAACAGGACCGTTCCCACGCTGAGACGGTCCGCCGTGAACACCGTTTAGCACAGAATGACGCGGCAGAACCGGTCGTTTCGGACATCATTCGGTGCGGACCGCGGTGTAAGCCGCCGCGAACATCCTCGGCCATTGGGACGCGCACGTCATCCACCATTCGGATGATACCGCAAGGGTCTGCGGCGTCATATTACCTGTTGAAGATGCGCTTCAAGACATCGTTCATTGGCTGACTGTCCGGCGCGCCGTCCATCGCGGCATCCGGCGGGTTGCCCGACGCCGAGGCAGCGTCCTGGTCAGCCTCCGTCGCCGGGGGTTGCGCGGCCCGGGGAGACTGCAGCAGCGGTGCGGCGCTTTCCGACGGGTTCAGGGTACGGCCTCGGCTGCGGCCCTGCGGCGGCGCGCCTTGCTGCAGACCCTGCTGAATCAGATTGCCGATCGCCGCGCCGAGCTGCCCGCCCAGCACATCGGATTGCCCTGTCGTCGGCGCCTGCCCGTTCGGCGCCGCTGCCGAAGGCCCGCCATTCGCGCCAGCCGTACCGGTCGGGGCAGAGTTGCCGATCAAGCCGCCGAGGCCGTTAATCAGGTTGTTGAGTCCCGCATTGTCCTTGCCGAACAGGCCCTGACCCATCTGCTTGAGCTTGGCGTAGGCAGCGTCGGGATTGTCCAGGATGCCGGCCATGTCGGGGTAGAAGCGCGGCTGGCTCCAAGGGCCGTCGATCACCACGGGAATGCCGAGCCCGATCGGATCCGAGTTGCGGCCCTGCCCCTCGGTGGTCATCACCAGCTTCGGCTCGACGCGCATGGCCAGCGCGCGATTGCCGAGATCGATGGTGCCTGCGCCAGTGACCTTCACCAGCGGTCCGATCAGATTGAGATCGCCGGTCGCGGCCTGACCACGCTCGACCTGAAAGGAGGCCGACAATTGCGTCAGATCGGTCGTGAGTTCCTTCGAATCCTGCCAGCCGGACAGCGGGTTGGAGGTCAAGGAACGGATCATCTGCGCGACATTGATGCCGCGGATGGCGCCATCCTGGAACAGCAGGAACGCCGAGCCGCTCAGATTGCTCATGATGGCCTGCTGGCTGGCGCCGCTCGACCGCAGCGCCAACTTGCCCTGCAGGCGTGCGTCGAGCCTGTCGAAACCGGCGAGGTTCTGCAGC
>OKWV01000221.1_pt1 | contig 7803 bp, 5 predicted proteins | sample 1607231 | NCBI WGS metagenome assembly OKWV01 (sample SAMN07501066, study PRJEB24779) | human gut metagenome | isolation source: stool | host: human infant | place: USA: Pittsburgh, PA | reverse complement strand
CGACGTCGCGGATGCGCGCCGACCACTTTGGCAAGTGTTCGGAGAAGTACGCTTGCCGCGAAGCCTGATCAGATGATCCCATCGGCTCGATGTCGGCGGCGGCGTAGTAGGAGACGAGAACCGCATCGATCCCCTTCTGAGCCAGCGTCTCGGCATAACGTCGATACGCTGCCGCAAAGCGCTCAATCCCCTGTGCGCCGTGGAGAATGATCACGGCCGGCCGCCTGCCGTCCTGACGGCCGGGAAACAGCTTGATCGCGACCGGCGCGTCGGCGGTCGCGACGGTCAGTTCCTGCGGCGCTGCATCGTCTGCATGCGTTGGGCTCGCGCCGATGCAGGCCAGCATCAGCGCCGTGGCGCAGATCCGTCGGAAGAGCCGAAGCCGTTTGGCCATTGCGCCGCCCTTGCGCTGTTGAGATCAGACCATCCAACCGCAATGAAAACGGCCCGTCCAGCGCTCTGGACGGGCCCTTGATGATTGATCTCGCTATCGATCAGCCGCGCTTGTCGATCTCGACATAGTTGCGGGTGGCCACGCCGGTGTAGAGCTGGCGCGGCCGGCCGATCTTCTGCTGCGGGTCCTCGATCATCTCGCTCCACTGGCTGATCCAGCCGACGGTGCGGGCGACCGCGAACAGCACGGTGAACATCGAGACCGGGAAGCCCATCGCCTTGAGCGTGATGCCCGAATAGAAGTCGACGTTCGGATACAGCTTGCGGTCGATGAAGTACTGATCGCTGAGCGCGATCTTCTCGAGCTCCAGCGCGACCTTCAGCATCTGGTCGTCGGCGTGGCCCGTCTCCTTGAGCACCGCGTGACACATCTTCTGCATGATCTTGGCGCGCGGGTCGTAGTTCTTGTAGACGCGATGGCCGAAGCCCATCAGGCGCACGTCGCTGTTCTTGTCCTTCACCTTGGCGATGAACTCAGGGATCTTGTCGACGGTGCCGATCTCGGCCAGCATGTTCAGTGCGGCCTCATTGGCGCCGCCATGCGCCGGGCCCCACAGGCAGGCAATGCCGGCGGCGATGCAGGCGAACGGATTGGCGCCCGAGGAGCCGGCGATGCGGACCGTCGAGGTCGACGCGTTCTGCTCGTGATCGGCGTGCAGGATGAAGATCTTGTCGAGCGCGTCGGCGAGCACCGGGTTCGGCTTGTAATCCTCGCACGGCACGGCGAAGCACATGTGCAGGAAGTTCTCGGCGAACGACAGCGCGTTCTTCGGATAAACGAAGGGCTGGCCGATGGTGTATTTGTAGGCCATCGCCGCGAGCGTCGGGATCTTCGCGATCATCCGCATCGACGCGATCATGCGCTGCTTCGGATCGTTGATGTCGGTCGAGTCGTGGTAGAACGCGGCCAGCGCGCCGACCGAGGCCACCATGACCGCCATCGGATGCGCGTCACGGCGGAAGCCGTGGAAGAAGCGCGACATCTGCTCGTGCACCATCGTGTGATGGGTCACGCGATAGTCGAAGTCTTTCTTCTGCGCCGCCGTCGGGAGTTCCCCGTACAGCAGGAGATAGCAGGTCTCCAGGAAGTCGCCCTTCTCGGCGAGCTGCTCGATCGGGTAGCCGCGGTATTCCAGGACGCCGGCGTCGCCGTCGATATAGGTGATCTTGGACTGGCAGCTGCCGGTGGAGGTGAAGCCGGGGTCATAGGTGAACATCCCGGTCTGGGCGTAGAGCTTGCCGATGTCGATGACGTCGGGGCCCACCGTGCCGCTCAGGATCGGAAGATCAAAGTTCTTGTTGCCGACGGTGAGGGTCGCGGTCTTGCTTGCGGATTTTGCGTCCATCGTTTGTCCCCGATGAGATCGTTAGGCTTGGCCCTTGTTCTTTTTGAGAGATGGCAGGGCGGGTGGACTTTATCTAGTGCGGTGGCTTTGACATTCGCGTCAGAGACATTCGCGTCAAAGACATTCGCATGCACTTTCGCTGCGAAGACCTTAAGCGAAGGTCAAATCCGAAACCGCACTGGATTCTTATACTTACTAGTGTCCTTCGGCTGTAACATCCGTAAACGAGGCCCGCCGCAACGTGTTACGAATGCCAAAGCCGGGACACCGGTTGGTGCCGCGCAAATGCGTATCGTATTGCCCTGTGCGCTGCAAGATGGGGTAAATGAGACCTTATGAGGTGGTCTGATCTTTGAGACGGCCTAGGGATTCATCACGCCCCAGAATTGCCAAAACGTCGAAGATGCCGGGCGAGGTGGTCCGTCCGGTCAGCGCGGCGCGCAGCGGCTGGGCCACCGCGCCCAGCTTGAGATTGTTCGTTTCGGCAAATGCACGCAGCGCGGCTTCTGTGGCCGGGCCGCTCCAGGGCTCCACGGCCGCCAGCGCGTCGTGCAGTCGGCCGATCAAGGCGCGACTGTCCGGCGTCAGCAGGGCGGCAGCCTTGGCATCGATCGGCAGCGGCCGGTCGGCGAAGAGGAAGGCGGCGCCGTCGATCAGCTCCAGCAGCGTCTTGGCGCGCTCCTTCAGGCTCGGCATCGCCTGGGTCAGCTGCGCGCGCGTCGCGTCATTGAGCTTGGCCTTGAGCGTCGCGCCGTTCGGCACGTAATTCAGCACGTCCTCGAACTGCCGGACGAGCGCTGCGTCATCGCTGTGGCGGATATAGTGGCCGTTGAGATTTTCCAGCTTGGCGAAGTCGAAACGCGCCGCCGAGCGGCCGATCGCCGGCAGATCGAACGCTTTGATCATCTCCTCGGTCGAGAAAATCTCCTGGTCGCCATGGCTCCAGCCGAGCCGCACCAGGTAATTGCGCAGCGCGGACGGCAAATATCCCATCGCGCGGTAGGCATCGACGCCGAGTGCGCCGTGGCGCTTCGACAGCTTCGAACCGTCGGGCCCGTGAATCAACGGGATGTGCGACATCGACGGCACCGTCCAGCCCAGCGCATCGTAGATCTGCTTCTGGCGCGCGGCGTTGATCAGATGGTCGTCGCCGCGGATCACATGGGTGACCCCCATATCGTGATCGTCGACCACCACGGCCAGCATATAGGTCGGATTGCCATCGCCTCGCAGCAGCACGAGGTCGTCGAGATTCTCGTTCTGCCAGACCACGCGGCCCTGCACCTGGTCCTCGATGACGGTCTCGCCGGTCAGCGGTGCGCGCAGCCGGATCGTCGGCTTGACGTCGCCTGGCGCGTCCTTCGGGTCGCGGTCGCGCCACATCCCGTCATAGAGCCGGGTACGGCCTTCGGCGCGCGCCTTCTCGCGCATGGCAGCCAGCTCTTCCGCGGTGGCATAGCAGCGATACGCCATGCCGCTGGCGAGCAGCTGCTCGGCGACCTCGCGGTGGCGCGCGGCGCGGCTATATTGGTAGATGACCTCGCCGTCCCAATCGAGTTCGAGCCATTTCAGCCCGTCCAGGATGGCGTCGATCGCTGCCGTCGTCGAGCGCTCGCGGTCGGTGTCCTCGATTCTGAGCAGCATCTTGCCGCCGCGGCCGCGCGCATACAGCCAGTTGAACAGCGCCGTCCGGGCGCCTCCGATATGGAGAAAGCCGGTCGGGGAGGGGGCAAAGCGCGTGACGATCGGTGAGGTCATGGGCGGCAGCACGAAATCCAGGCAGGGGCTGTAAAGGGCGGGGGGTGTATAGCAGGCCTATCGCATAACTAAAGCCTTCCTTGGGGGAGGCGGATTTGGCAGATAGGCTGCCAAATTCCGGAGCAGGATATTCTTGATGACCACGACGACAGACACGGCAGCGACGGCTGAGGCAGGGCGCGACTTCATCCGCGACATCGTCCAGGCCGATCTCGACAGCGGCAGGCACAAGACCGTCGTCACCCGGTTCCCGCCGGAGCCGAACGGCTACCTGCATATCGGCCATGCCAAGTCGATCGGTCTCAACTTCGGCATCGCCAAGGAATTCGGCGGCCGCTGCAATCTGCGTTTCGACGACACCAATCCGACCAAGGAGGAGCAGGAATATATCGATTCCATCCAGGCCGACGTGCGCTGGCTCGGCTACGATTGGGGCGACAACCTGTTCTACGCGTCGGACTATTTCGAGCGGCTTTACGAGTGGGCGGAAGGGCTGATCAAGGCCGGCCTCGCTTATGTCGACGACCAGTCGCAGGAGGAGATCCGGCTGGCGCGCGGCACGCTCACCGAGCCCGGCAAGAACAGCCCGTTCCGCGACCGAACGGTCGAGGAGAATCTCGACCTGTTCCGGCGCATGAAGGCCGGCGAATTCCCGAACGGCGCGCGCGTGCTGCGCGCCAAGATCGACATGGCCGCCGGCAACATCAACCTGCGCGACCCCGTGCTTTACCGGATTCTGCACGCCCATCACCCGCGCACCGGCGACACCTGGAAGATCTATCCGAGCTATGATTACGCCCACGGCCAGTCGGACGCGATCGAGGGCGTCACGCACTCGATCTGCACGCTCGAATTCGAGGATCACCGGCCGCTCTACGAATGGCTCCTCGACAAGCTGCCGGTGCCGTCGCATCCGCATCAATACGAGTTCGCGCGGCTCAACCTGACCTACACGCTGCTGTCCAAGCGCGTGCTGACGCGGCTGGTGCAGGACGGCCACGTTGCCGGCTGGAACGATCCGCGCATGCCGACCATCGCCGGGCTGAAGCGCCGCGGCGTGCCGCCGGCCGCGGTGCGCGAGTTCATCAAGCGCATCGGCATTGCGAAAGCCAACAGCATCGTCGATGTCGGCATGCTCGAATTCTGCATCCGCGAGGAGCTGAACCGCACGGCGTTGCGCCGCATGGCGGTGCTGCGTCCCTTGAAGATGGTGATCGAGAACTATCCGGAAGGCCAGGTCGAGGAACTCGAGGCGATCAACCATCCGGACGATCCATCCGCCGGCACCCGCAAGATCGCTTTCGGCCGCGAGCTTTATATTGAGCAGGACGACTTCATGGAGAACCCGCCCAAGAAGTTCTTCCGCCTGTCGCCCGGCACCGAGGTGCGGCTGCGCTATGCCTATTTCATCAAGTGCCGCGAGGTCATCAAGAACGCGGCCGGCGAGATCGTCGAGCTGCGCTGCACCTATGATCCGGCGACCAAGGGCGGCAACGCGCCCGATGGGCGCAAAGTCAAGGCGACGATGCACTGGCTGCCGGCAGCGCAGTCCCTCACGGCCGAGATCCGCATCTACAATCAGCTGTTCGCCAATCCGAGCCCCAACGCCGCCGACTTCACCGCCGACCTCAACCCCAACTCGCTCGAAGTGCTGACCGACGCCCGGATCGAGCCGGCGATCGCGGCAGCCAATTCGGATGCACCGATGCAGTTCGAGCGCCAGGGCTATTTCGTGCGCGATCCGGACTCGACGCCGGACAAGCTCGTCTTCAACCGCACGATCGGCCTGCGCGATACGTTCGCCAAGGAAGTCGCGAAAGGCGGATGATGCGCCCGGCCGGCGCGATCGCCGCCTCAGGTGATCGCGTCATGGCCAGCCTCGGTCAGCCTCGGCACGCCGTTGCTGACCTCGACAAGACCGCGGGCGGTGAGCAGCGCAATATCCTCGTCCGCGACGGGCGAGAGCGCGAGCCGGCGTCCTTTGATGTCTCGCAATGTCCAGCGCAGGTGGATCGCCTTCTCGAGATCGAGATCGGCAAGGGGGTCGTCAATACGGTCGTCGTCCATGCCCCAATAAGCACCGATGCGACCCAAAGTTCCAATCACCATTCGTGCACATAGCTGCGAGATTCGCGTTTTGTTCCGCTAGGCCAGTTCCGCTGAGTTCCGCTAGCCTCTGCTTCCGTAAAATTACGGGGTACCGAGATGGCGGAGCCCGCCAGGCCGCCAGGATGGCGTCGCGGGATCGCGGGCGTGATGGCCGATGTCTGGCCGCCACGCGGCGCGCGGACCGGAGGCTGGCCTGAGGTCGGCGCCGACGCCTGGCCGTCGCTATCCGCCCATCTGACGCGCTGGACGCGCGAGGAGGCCGGGGCTGGCCGGCTGCTGCCCTGGGTGCCGGTCGCCTTCGGCGCCGGCATGGCGGTTTAGTTTGCCGCCGATCATGAGCCCGCGCTGTGGGCAAGCGTGCCGACCGCGCTGCTGCTCTGCATCGTCGCCGCGCTGATGCGGCGGCATCCGCTGTTTCCGGCGGTGGTGATGATCGCGGCCGCGGCGTCCGGCTATGCGGTCGCGACCAGCAAGACCGCACGCGTGGCGCATCCGGTGCTGCCTCGGCCGCTTTACTCCGTGGCGCTGTCCGGCTTCGTCGAGGCGCGTGACATCCGCGAGCGCAGCGATCGCATCGTGCTGCGTGTGACCGCGATGGAGAGCGATCGCCACGCGATCACGCTGACGCGCGTCCGGCTGGCCGTGCGCAAGGGCACCGCGCCCGATGTCGGCAGCTTCGTGCAGCTCAAGGCGCGGCTGCTGCCCCCACTGGCGCCGGTGCGGCCCGGCAGCTACGATTTCGCGCGCGACATGTTCTTCCAAGGCATCGGCGCCTCCGGCTTCGTAATGGGCGGGATCACGACGCTGACGCCGCCGCAGGAGGGCGGCTTTGGCCTGCGCTATGGGGCGGCCATGCAGGGCCTGCGCGATGCGATCGACGCGCGCATCCGGGCCCGGCTCGATGGCGACGAGCGCGCCATCGCGACCGCGCTGCTGACCGGCCGGCGCGATGCGATCACGCCTGATGTCAACGACGCGATGTTCATCTCGGGCCTCGGCCATGTGCTCTCGATCTCGGGCTATCACATGGCGGTGGTCGCGGGCGTCGTGTTCTTCGCGGTGCGCGCGCTGCTCGCACTGATCCCCGGCCTCACGGTGAGCCTCCCGATCAAGAAATGGGCGGCTGCGGCGGCTTTGGTCGCGGCGGCGTTCTATCTGCTCCTGTCGGGCGCGGAGGTCGCGACACAGCGGTCGTTCTTCATGACGGCCGTCGTGCTGATCGCAGTCATGGTCGACCGCCGCGCGGTGACGTTCCGCACGCTGGCCGTCGCGGCGATGATCGTCCTGATCGCGGCGCCCGAAGCGCTCGTCCATCCGAGCTTTCAGATGTCGTTCGCGGCGACGCTCGGCCTGGTCGCGCTGGTGCAATTCGGGCTGCCGCGATTATTCGCGACGCCGGACAGGTCCGTCACCGAACGCATCGCATTATGGGGCGGCCGCGAACTCGCGATGCTGCTCTTGGCCTCGCTGATCGCTGGGCTCGCCACGACGCCCTATGCGGCGTTTCACTTCCATCGGATCACGCCCTATGGCGTGCTGGCCAATCTTGCGGCCATGCCCGTGGTCTCGGCGCTGGTGATGCCGGCCGGCCTGCTGGGACTGCTTGCGGCGCCCTTCGGACTCGACGGTCTTTGCTGGACATTGATGGGCTGGGGCATCGACTGGATGATCGCGGTGACGCGCTGGGTGGCGGCGCTACCTGGGGCCGTCGGACGCGTCACGGCGTTCGGCATCGGTCCGCTGATCCTGGCCAGTTTCGGGCTCCTGCTCATCGGCCTGTTGCGGACACCGCTGCGCTGGTCGGGCGCGGTCCTGATCGCTATTGCCACGATCTGGTCCGTCAGCACGCCGCAGCCGGACATCCTGATTTCCGGCGACGGACGCGCGGTCGCCGTGCGCGGGCGCGACGGTCGGCTGCATGTGATGCGGACCGGCAAGGATGTGTTCGTCGTCAAGGAGTGGCTGGCGGCCGATGCCGATCCGCGCGTGCCGTCGGACCCCACCCTGGGAGACGGGGTGTCCTGCGACGAGTCCGGTTGTGTGATGGCCATGGCCGATGGCCGGTTCGTGGCGCTGACGCTGCGCCCGGAGGCGCTGGCCGACGATTGCACGCGCGCGGCACTGACCGTGACGTCGC
>OKWV01000208.1_pt1 | contig 9120 bp, 8 predicted proteins | sample 1607231 | NCBI WGS metagenome assembly OKWV01 (sample SAMN07501066, study PRJEB24779) | human gut metagenome | isolation source: stool | host: human infant | place: USA: Pittsburgh, PA | reverse complement strand
GGGAATGCTGCTCATGCGGGTCTCAGTGATGGCTGGCGATGTCCCACAGTCAACGACATCAGCGCGCGTTTTGCACCGCCTACAAAGTTTCAAACGTCTTTTGCACCTGCGTTTGAAACGGTGCATCTCAGACGCTCTGACGGACCCCGCACGATGTCGCAGGCGCCCAGCCCTCCGATGCGGCAATTTCGTCCTGTGATGGTCGGACCGTGCAATTTCGGGTGCACGACAGATCCTTAACGTGTTAATGAAATGCCGTGCGTCTTCGACTTTGGTCTGTCATACTTGGCGCAACCGAAGCGATGGGCGCGCGCATTGCGGCGTGCAGCGATGGCAGGTGTGCCGTCACGCTTGCAATGATGTTTATATGCTATAACAATGAAGCAAAGGGTCCTCGAAGGCCCACCGATGGAAGGAGACGATCTCGATGAGGAAGACGCTTCTGGCGTTGGCGCTGGCTGCCGGTGTCACCCCCGCGCTCGCGCAGGACAAGACGTTCGATCTGAAGATCTCGCATTGGGTCCCGGCCAGCCATCCGCTGCAGAAGGCGCTGGAGGATTGGGCCGCGTCGGTCGAAAAGGCCTCGGGGGGCACCATCAAGGGCAAGGTGTTCCCGGCGCAGCAGCTCGGCAAGGCCTTCGACCATTACGACATGGCCCGCGACGGCATCGCTGATGTCACTTATGTGAACCCCGGCTATCAGCCCGGCCGTTTCCCGATCATCGGCGCCGGCGAGCTGCCGTTCCTGATCTCCGACGCCAAAGGCGGCTCCGAAGGCCTCGATGCATGGTACCGCAAATATGCCGAGAAGGAGATGAAGGACGTCAAGTACTGCCTGGCCTTCGTCCACACGCCGTCCTCGCTGCATACGCGGACCAAGAAGGTCACGCTGCCCGAGGACCTCAAGGGCATGAAGATCCGCCCGGCGGATGCCACCATCGCGAATTTCGTGACGCAGCTCGGTGGCACCAATGTGCAGTCATCCGCGCCCGAAGTGCGCGATATCATCGAGCGCGGCGTTGCCGACGGCGTGTTTTTTCCGGCCGGCTCGCTGGTGCTGTTCGGCGTCGACAAGGTCACGAAATTCCACATCGACGCGCCGATGTACGTGACGACCTTTGTCTTCGTCATGAACAAGGACAAGTACAACCAGATGTCGGCGGCGCAGAAGAAGGCGATCGACGACAATTGCAACACCGAGGCCGCGGGGCGGGTCGGCGAGCCCTGGGGCAAGTTCGAGGATGCGGGCGTGGACAAGATCAAGGCCGAAGCCGGCCAGGAGGTCTACAAGCTGACGCCGGAACAGACCGCAGCCTGGAAGAAGGCCTCCGAGCCGCTGTTCAAGACCTGGGCCGACGGCGTCAAGAAGACCGGCATCGACGCCGATGCCGCCATGACCGAGCTGAAAGCTTCACTCGCCAAGTACAACGCGCTGGCGCAGTAGAGTCTTCGATAGCCAAACTGTTGCGCGGCGGACGGTGCGCTCCCTCTCCCCGTTCTTCACGGGGAGAGGGTCGGGGGGAGGGGCAGCCAAGCGCACAGACCGTGCGGAGCGCCCCCTTCACCCGGGTCGCATCTGACGATGCAATCCGGCCTCTCCCCGCAGGCGGGGAGAGGCCGGGCCAACGCGCGCTGCGCAGCAACTCGCTCCACATCTTCGAGATGCAAACCTGAATTGTTAGAACGGGGACGCCATGCAGCGCGCCTTCATGGACCGGATCATCGACGGCATCGAGTGGATCGCCGCGTTCTTCGTCGGCATCGTCGCGCTCGACATCTTCCTGTCGGTCTTGCTGCGAAACACGCTGAACTATTCGATCCCGGATTCCTTCGACATCGGGCGCATGCTGCTCGGCATCCTGATCTTCTGGGGCATCGCTGCGACATCGTATCGCGGCACCCACATCACCGTGGATCTCATCTGGGGCAATGTCGGCCCGCGCTACCAGCGCTGGATCGACATCTTTGCCACCCTGGTGCTGCTGTTCGTCGTGACGGTGCAGACCTGGACCCTGTTCGACAAGGTGCGCGGCACCTATGAGGACAACGTCCTCACCTACGACCTGCACATGCCGACCTGGCCGTTCTTCGCCATCGCCTGGATCGGTGACGTCTCGGCTGTGCTCCTGATCGCCATCCGGACCTATCGCCTGATCTTCCATCCCGAGGAGATTCATGACCCTCACGTCAAGCCCACGGAGTAGTGCCGCATGAGCACGGATGCGGTCGCAATCATCGGCTTCGTCGCGCTGTTTGCCCTGATGCTGTTGCGCGTGCCCGTCGGCATGGCGATGGGGCTCGTCGGCGTCTCCGGCTTCGCCTACCTCGTCAACGGCACGGCGGCTCTGAAGCTGGTCGGCCAGACCTCGATGCGCACGGTCACGGACTACACCTTCGGCGTGATCCCGATGTTCCTGCTGATGGGAACGTTCGTGTCCAACTCCGGCATGAGCCGCGAGCTGTTTCGCGCTGCCAACGGCTTTGTCGGCCATTTGCGGGGCGGCCTCGGCATCGCCACGGTGGCCGCCTGCGGCGGCTTTGCCGCGATCTGCGGCTCGTCGGTGGCGACCGCCGCGACCTTCTCGGCGGTGGCCTATCCGGAGATGCGCCGCTTCGGCTATCCGCAATCCTTCGCCACCGGCGTCATCGCCGCCGGCGGCACGTTAGGGGCGATGCTGCCGCCCTCCACGGTGCTCGCGGTGTATGGCATCATCACCGAGCAGGACATCGGCAAGCTGTTCATTGCCGGTATCATCCCGGGGCTCCTGGCGATGACCATGTACATGGTCACCATCACGGTGATCGGGCGCGTCAGGCCGGACTTCCTTCCCAAGGGTGAGGCGCTGCCGTGGCGCGAGCGCATCAAGGGGCTGAAGGGTATCTGGGCGCCAGTGCTGCTGTTCCTGTTCGTGATCGGCGGCCTCTACGGTCTGCCGTTCCTGCCGCGCTTCACGCCGACGGAAGCCGGCGGCGTCGGCGCCACCGGCGCCTTCCTGATCGGCCTGTTCACCGGTCGGCTCGACAAGGACAAGATCCTGGCCTCGCTGCTGCAGGCGACACGCACGGCGGCGGCCGTGTTCACGGTGCTGATCGGCGCGCTGATCTTCGGCTACTTCCTCACGGTGACGCAGACGCCGCAGAAGGTGACGGAGTTCCTCACCGGCCTCGGCCTCGGGCCCTACGGCGTGCTGGCGCTGATCATGGTGATGTATCTGGTGCTCGGCTGCCTGATGGACGCCATGGCGATGATCATCCTGACTGTGCCGATCATCTTTCCGGTGATCTCGCATCTCGGATTCGATCCGATCTGGTTCGGCGTCATCATCGTGATGACCGTCGAGCTCGGCCTGATCCACCCGCCGGTCGGCATGAACGTATTCGTGATCAAGAGCGTGGTGAAGGATGTCTCGTTCTCCACCATCTTCAAGGGCGTGCTGCCCTTCGTCGCGACCGATCTGATCCGGCTGGTGATCCTGATCGCCTTCCCGCTGCTCGCCACCTGGCTGCCGCAACAGATGATGAACCGATGACCGCGCCCGTTCTCGACACGAAGTATGTTTTCACCCTCACCGTGATGGTCGGCGACGTCACCAGCGCTGGCGAGACCGGCGTCGGCGTGCGCCGGATCATCCCGATCCATGGCGGCGAGGTGAAGGGCCCGGGCCTGAGCGGCGAGGGCGTCAGCGGCAGGATTTGCAATTTGGGCGCCGACTTCCAGGTCATCCGCCCCAACGAGCTGATCGACCTGGAGGCGAAATACGCCTTGGAAACGGATGATGGCGCGACCATCTATGTCGAGAACCGCGGCATTCGCTTCGGACCGGTCGATCTGCTGCAGAAGCTCAAGCGCGGCGAGCCCGTCGATCCCAAGCTGATCTACTTCCGGACCCAGCCACGCTTCGAGACCGGCCACGACAAGTATCGCTGGCTGATGGAGCACATCTTTGTCGGCTCCGCTGCGCGGCATCCGGATCGCGTGATCGTCGACGTGCACGTGGTGTTGTAGGCCGCGCCGTTGCGACAAACTCCGTCATTGCGAGCGCAGCGAAGCAATCCAGGGCTGTGGGCGGGATTCTGGATCGCTTCGTCGCTGCGCTCCTCGCAATGACGGTGTGGCTGTGAGATGTGACTCAATCCCCTGCTGTCGTCCCAGCGAGCGCAGGGACGAGAGCGGAGCTTGGGGGGGCGCCGTGGCGTTGAGCAAGACGATCGGGTTGCTCGAATACCGGTGAGACGTCGAACTAATCCTCGTCGTCCCAATCCGACGCCCTGCGGTAGCCGTGGTCGCAATTGCGATAGCGGTGAGCCGGCACGTAACGGTAGCCCTCGTCGCCGTAGCCGTCATACGCCGCGTCGCGATAGTGGGACCGGTATTGGTATCGCGGCTGGTAGTGGTATTGGGAGCGATAGACCGGGGCGGGCTCATACGCCTGCGCGTCCGATGCCAGCGCGCCACCGATGAGGGCTCCGACAACCAGGCCGCCGATCAGCGCCGCATTGCGGCCGTCATGGGCCTGCGCTGGCGCCGCGCCGGCGAACAGGGTTGCAGTCACAGCGAGCGCGGCGATGCCGCCTGCGATAGATTTCTTCAGCGAAACCATGAACCCCTCCATTGGGAAGTGTGGTGACGTTCTACCTTGCGCGCTTTGAAGCCATGCTGAATGCGATGTTGCCCGCCATTCATGTCCGAAAGCCGCGTCGGTCCGGCCGCACCTGCTGCCGCCTGTGTTGTTGTTAGTAGGCGGACGACGACGACGGCGTCAGTCGGCGCCTGGCCCTGCCTGCGCCCTTGGCACGTGATGCGGGCCGATCTCGGCCCGTCCCGGGCGTGATTTTGCCGCGGGAACGCCCGATCATGTCATTTGCCTTTGCGCGGTTGCGCCGTACGATGCGCCGCGCGTCGCATCGCGTAGTTCATTCCGGCGCCGCTCTTTTTGCATTGCACAACATGATATCGGAGCCCGCTTATTGACTCCTGGCAAGATCGTTATAAAACATAACTATTCTGGATAGGACACAATAGAGCCCATGGGAAACGCCGACACCGCCACGCCTGCGGGGGATCCGTCGCTGCTGCAGATCGAACAGCAGGGCGCCGTCCTGACGATCGGGCTGAATCGCCCCGCCAAGCGCAACGCGCTGAATGATGGCATCATCCTCGCCATCGGCGACTGCTTTGCCGGTCTGCCGGACGACGTTCGCGTCGTCGTCATCCACGGCCTCGGCGACAATTTCTCCTCCGGCCTGGATCTTTCCGAGCTGCGCGAGCGCGACGCTACCGAGGGCCTCGTGCATTCGCAGATGTGGCATCGCGTGTTCGACCGCATCCAATATTGCCGCGTGCCCGTGATCGCCGCGCTGAAAGGGGCGGTCATCGGCGGCGGTCTCGAACTCGCTTGTGCCGCCCATATCCGCGTCGCTGAGCCGTCCGCCTATTTCGCACTGCCCGAGGGCCAGCGCGGCATCTTCGTCGGCGGCGGTGGCTCGGTGCGGCTGCCGCGCCTGATCGGCGTCGCCCGCATGATGGACATGATGCTCACCGGCCGCGTCTACTCGGCGACCGAAGGTTCGTCCTACGGCTTCGCGCAATATCTGGTCGAAGCGGGCGCATCGATGACCAAGGCGATGGAGCTCGCTGGCAAGATTGCGAGCAACGCGCCGCTGACGAATTTCGCGGTGCTGCAGGCATTGCCGATGATTGCGGAGGCCAACCCGCAGACCGGTCTGCTGATGGAATCGCTGATGGCCACCGTCGCGCAGAGCGATCAGGAGGCCAAGCGCCGCATTCGCGCCTTCCTCGATCACAAGACAGCCAAAGTGAAGCCGACGTGACATGACCGCGCAAACAAAAACAATCACACAGGGGGGGACGGACAGCACGGCGCGGAGCGCCAGTGTTCATCCGTTGCGCGCCATCTCGTTCAACGATCCCGTCGTCAACGTCGAGCGCCGCGACGACGGCACCATCTATCTCCGGCCGACGCAGCCGCTCGGCGACTATCCGCTGCGGATTACGGACCGGCTGCATCACTTCGCAAAGACCACGCCACAGCGCGTGTTCATGGCCGAGCGCGTCGGGCCGGAAGGCTGGCGCGAGCTGAGCTACGCCACGCTGCTGGCGGCGAGCCGGCACATCGCGTCGGGGCTGCTCGCGCGCGGCCTGTCGCCCGACCGGCCGGTGATGATTCTGTCGGGCAATTCGATCGACCATGCCCTGGTCGCGTTCGGCTCGCTCTATGCCGGCGTGCCGTTCTGCCCGGTGTCACCGGCCTATTCGCTGGTATCGCGCGACTACGGCAAGCTCGCTTATCTGATGAAGCTGCTGACGCCGGGCCTCGTCTTCGTCGACGACGCCGACAAGTTCGCGGACGCGCTCATTGCCAACGTGCCTGAGGGCACCGAGATCGTGGCGTCGTTCGGGTCGGTGCCGGGCCGCAAGATCACGATGCTCGCCGATCTGATCGCCTCGCCGCTGTTTGCCGGCCTCGACGCCGTCCACGACAAGATCGGTCCGGACACGATCGCAAAATTCCTGCTCACCTCGGGCTCGACCGGCAATCCGAAGGCCGTGATCAACACCCAGCGCATGATCTGCGCCAACCAGGTGATGATCCGCGAGACGCTCGCCTTCCTGAAGGACGAGCCGCCGGTGATCATCGACTGGCTGCCTTGGAAGCACACTTTCGGCAGCAACCACAATATCGGGCTGACGCTGTTCAACGGCGGCTCGATGTATCTCGACCAGGGTAAGCCGGTGCCGGGCGGCATCGAGGAGACGGTGCGAAACCTGCGCGAGATCTCGCCGACGGTCTATTTCAACGTGCCGAAGGGCTACGAGTCGCTGCTGCCCTATTTCCGCGAGGATCCGGGCCTGCGGAAGACCTTCTTCAGCCGGCTGCATGCGATGTTCTTCTCCGGCGCCGCGCTGGCGCCGCATGTCTGGAACGAGCTCGATGAGCTGTCGGTGGCCGAGACCGGCACTCGCGTGCCGATGCTGACCGGCCTGGGCTCGACGGAGACGGCGCCGTTCTTCATGTCGGTCAATCCGCGTACCAGCCGCTCCGGCCATGTCGGCCTGCCGGTGCCGGGCAACGAAGCCAAGCTCGTGCCGAACAACGGCAAGATGGAAGTGCGCGCCAAGGGGCCGAACGTCACGCCGGGCTACTGGCGCTTGCCCGAGGTCTCGGCCGCGGCGTTCGATTCCGAGGGCTACTATCAGATGGGCGACGCGCTGAAGCCCGTCGATCCCAACGATTTCAACGCTGGTTTCGATTTCGACGGCCGTGTCGCCGAGGACTTCAAGCTCGCCTCCGGCACCTGGGTCTCGGTCGGTCCGTTGCGCGCGCGCTTCGTCGCCGCCTGTGCACCGCTGGCACGCGACGTGATCATCGCCGGAATCAACCGCGACGAGATCGCCGCCATCGTCGTGCTCGATCTCGACGGCTGCCGCCTGATCAACCCGACCTTGCCGATGGACGATCTCGCCGCGACCGCGGCAGATCCGCTGATCGTCGCGGCCTTCCGCGAGCGCTTTGCCAAATTCCAGGGCACCGCGACCGGCTCCTCGACGCGGATCACGCGCGCCGTGCTGCTTGGCGTGCCGCTGTCGATCGACAAGGGCGAGGTCACCGACAAGGGCTCGATCAACCAGCGCGCCGTGCTGGAGAACCGCAAGGACCTGATCGAGCGCATCTACGCCGCGACACCGGGCGACGACATCATCCTGGCCCGCTGACCGCCGCATTCAAGGGAGAAACGACATGTTGTTGAAGGATCAGGCCGCCATCGTCACCGGCGGCGCCTCCGGCCTCGGCGCCGCCACCGCCCGCAAGCTCGCGGCGCAGGGCGCCAAGGTCGCCGTGTTCGACCTCAACGCCAAGCTGGCGGAGGAGGTTGCCGCCGAGATCAAGGGCGTGGCGGTGGTCTGCGACGTCTCGGACGCGGCCGGCGCGGAAGCCGCCGTTGCCAAGGCGGTCGAGGCGCTCGGACAGCAGCCGCGCGTGCTGGTGAACTGCGCCGGCATCGGCGTCGCCAAGCGCGTGGTCGGCCGTGACGGCCCGATGCCGCTGGCCGATTTCGAGAAGGTCATCAAGGTCAACCTGATCGGCTCCTTCAACATGCTGCGCCTTGTGACCAACGGCATGACCAAGCTGGAGCCGCAGGCAACCGGCGAGCGCGGCGTCGTCATCAACACCGCCTCGGTCGCGGCCTATGACGGCCAGATCGGACAGTCGGCCTATTCGGCGTCGAAGGGCGGCATCGTCGGCATGACCCTGCCGATCGCCCGCGAGCTCGCGCAGTTCGGCATCCGCGTGCTGACCATCGCGCCCGGCCTGTTCCTGACGCCGCTGCTGATGGGTCTGAACGAAGAAGCCCGCAAGAGTCTCGGCGCCCAGGTGCCGCATCCGGCCCGTCTCGGTGATGCTTCGGAATACGGCAACCTTGCGGTCCACATCGTCGAAAACCCGATGCTGAACGGCGAAACCATCCGTCTCGACGGCGCCATCCGCATGGCGCCGCGCTAGTCGTTCCATCTAAGGTGCCCCCTCTCCCCTTGTGGGAGAGGGTGGCGCGCGAAGCGCGACGGGTGAGGGGTCTCTCTCAGCGCGTGAGAATGTCGAGATAAACCGCTCACCCGAGCGAATCCGGGGCTGATGTCGGTGATGCCCTCTCCCTCAAGGGGAGAGGGCGCAGTAACGACCTCCGGCGCATTGTTGAAGCGAGCGAGCTTTGCATGTCCCAACCGCTGCTGATCGAGCACGACAATGGTGTCGACCGGGTGACGCTCAATCGTCCGGACAGTCTCAATGCGCTCGATTCCACGCTGATCGACGCGCTCAATACCTATTTCGAGGGTCTGCAGCGCAATCGCACCACGCGCGTCGTGGTGCTGAAGGGCGCGGGACAGAATTTCTGCGCCGGGCTCGACCTGAAGGCCGCGATGCAGCGGCGTGGCGGCGTCAACGAGCCGCCCAGCGTAACCGAGTCGCTCGACTCGCAGCGGCGCATTGCGGACATCGTGATGCTGATGCGGCGCTGTCCGCAGCCGATCATCGCGCTGGTGCAGGGCGCGGCCGCCGGCGGCGGTTTCGCGCTGGCGCTGGCCGCTGACATCCGCAT
>OKWV01000195.1_pt1 | contig 13552 bp, 5 predicted proteins | sample 1607231 | NCBI WGS metagenome assembly OKWV01 (sample SAMN07501066, study PRJEB24779) | human gut metagenome | isolation source: stool | host: human infant | place: USA: Pittsburgh, PA | reverse complement strand
AGTATTGAGGCGGATAAGAAGCGTCAAGAGCAAGAAGCCAAGCTTAACTCACTGTCTACTGAAATTGGAACTTATCTTGGTCGATTAGCTCAGTTAGGTGATACGGAAAGTTATATTCTTTCGGTTAAGCCAAGTCTAGAAACTATGGAGTCTGCCTTATCTGCTTCAACATCAGATTTGACCAGTCTCGTTAGCCAAGCAAGTATTGTAAAAGATACCTTGTCTAATTTTGAATCTCAAGCGATTGGAAGTGCTTCGGAGTCTTTGAGCTTACATACATCAGAGATACTATCGCTTGCTTACAGTGAATCTACTAGTCTGTCTCTTGAAGACTTAGGATCAACTGAAGTAGCAAATAGTCTTTCAATGAGTAAGACTACTCTGGAACAAAATGCATCTGAAGCACAATTACTTGTCAGTTTGGCAGACCGTTATTTAAATAGTGTGACGGATGCCCAAGCTCGCGCAGATCTTAGTGAAGCCATCCAAACTGTTCGCACTGAGTTGACAAAAGCTAACACTTTGCTTTCTCAAAATGAGGGAGATTTTGAAGGGCAACGCAGTCGTTTAGGCTTGGCTGTTGAGCAAATGATGAGCACCATGCAACAGACTGGTTTCACAGGAAATGTGGTCAATTCAAATGGTTCTCAAAGCATCGCCATCAATTTAGCAGCAACAGCTAATGCTGTTCAAACTTATCTTGATTCAAATGGTCGTAGATAGTATATTTATTCAGGTACTTTGACAGGATCAGATGTTTCTGAGGGTGGGAAAAATACGATTATCCAATCGATGACCTATTCTTATGATACTGGAACCAACAAGACTACTTGGGTAGTAACGGTTAAGCCGTCCTTTAATACGAATAATGAATTTGGTATTTTAGTAACATCAGATGATACCATTAATTCTGTAACCATGACTTACCATGATAATGGGAATTTGATTACAACAGAAGATTGGACTTCAAAATTGACTAAAGCAAGTTCAATGCCCTATTCAAATTTGAAGGCAGTTCGTCAGCAGTGGAGAACCATTGGTGGTGGTGTTGCGGATAATATGAAATGGACAATTGTTACCGAAGGGTCAAATCGAAACCTTTATGTTCGAACTGCAACAGCAATCGTTGAATCAACACTGAGTGGAATTCTGACATCGGATGGGAATACGGTTTATCAACAACGTTATGATGAGTCGCCTCTAGCTGGTTTGGATATTGATGATAAAAATGATGCTATTCTGTCAGATTCCGCTAGCCAGTCTGCTTCGACAAGTGCGAGTATGTCAGCCAGTACGTCGGCCTTACAAAGTGCTTCAACAAGTGCTAGCGCATCAGCACGGACGTCTGCTTCGATGAGTGCCTCAATCAGTGCATCACAGAGTGCCTTAACTAGTGCATCTGAATCTGCAAGTACATCTGCCTCAATGAGTGCCTCAACCAGTGCGAGTGAGTCAGCAAGTACGTCAGCATCCATGAGCGCCTCAACAAGTGCTAGCGAATCTGCAAGTACGTCTGCGTCAATGAGCGCCTCAACAAGTGCATCTGAATCTGCAAGTACGTCCGCGTCAATGAGTGCTTCAACTAGCGCCAGTGAATCTGCAAGCACCAGTGCGTCGATGAGTGCCTCAACGAGTGCGTCTGAATCTGCAAGTACGTCCGCGTCAATGAGTGCCTCAACGAGTGCTTCAGAATCAGCAAGTACGTCGGCATCCATGAGTGCGTCAACCAGTGCCAGTGAGTCCGCAAGTACATCAGCGTCGCAAAGTGCGTCAACCAGCGCAAGTGAATCCGCAAGTACGTCGGCATCCATGAGTGCCTCAACAAGTGCTAGCGAATCGGCAAGTACGTCGGCATCCATGAGTGCCTCAACAAGTGCTAGCGAATCGGCAAGTACATCCGCGTCCATGAGCGCTTCAACGAGTGCGTCTGAATCAGCAAGTACGTCCGCGTCACAGAGCGCCTCAACAAGTGCATCTGAATCAGCAAGTACGTCCGCGTCAATGAGTGCTTCAACTAGCGCCAGTGAATCTGCAAGCACCAGTGCGTCGATGAGTGCCTCAACAAGTGCCAGCGAATCAGCAAGTACATCTGCCTCAATGAGTGCCTCAACCAGTGCGAGTGAGTCAGCAAGTACGTCAGCATCCATGAGCGCCTCAACAAGCGCTAGCGAATCTGCAAGTACGTCTGCGTCAATGAGCGCCTCAACAAGTGCATCTGAATCAGCCAGCACTTCAGCATCGCAAAGTGCTTCAACAAGTGCTTCAGAGTCGGCAAGTACCTCAGCGTCACAGAGTGCTTCAACGAGTGCGAGTGAGTCCGCAAGTACGTCGGCTTCCATGAGTGCTTCAACAAGTGCGTCTGAATCAGCAAGTACGTCAGCATCCATGAGCGCCTCAACAAGTGCCAGCGAATCAGCAAGTACATCTGCCTCAATGAGCGCATCGACAAGTGCGAGTGAATCAGCAAGTACATCTGCCTCAATGAGCGCATCGACAAGTGCGAGTGAATCAGCAAGTACATCTGCTTCAATGAGCGCCTCAACAAGTGCGAGTGAGTCAGCAAGTACATCTGCCTCACAGAGTGCATCAACGAGTGCGAGTGAATCAGCAAGTACGTCAGCATCCATGAGTGCCTCAACAAGTGCATCTGAATCAGCCAGCACTTCAGCATCGCAAAGTGCATCAACGAGCGCATCAGAGTCAGCAAGTACATCAGCATCGATGAGCGCTTCAACAAGTGCTTCAGAGTCCGCAAGTACGTCAGCATCAATGAGCGCTTCAACAAGTGCTTCAGAATCCGCAAGTACGTCAGCGTCGATGAGCGCCTCAACAAGTGCCAGCGAATCAGCAAGTACATCTGCCTCAATGAGCGCATCGACAAGTGCGAGTGAATCAGCAAGTACATCTGCCTCAATGAGCGCATCAACAAGTGCGAGTGAGTCAGCAAGTACATCTGCCTCACAGAGTGCATCAACGAGTGCGAGTGAATCAGCAAGTACGTCAGCATCCATGAGTGCCTCAACAAGTGCATCTGAATCAGCCAGCACTTCAGCATCGCAAAGTGCATCAACGAGCGCATCAGAGTCAGCAAGTACATCAGCATCCATGAGTGCCTCAACAAGTGCATCTGAATCAGCCAGCACTTCAGCATCGCAAAGTGCATCAACGAGCGCATCAGAGTCAGCAAGTACATCAGCATCGATGAGCGCTTCAACAAGTGCTAGCGAATCAGCCAGCACTTCAGCATCGCAAAGTGCATCAACGAGCGCATCAGAGTCAGCAAGTACGTCGGCTTCCATGAGCGCTTCAACGAGTGCTTCAGAGTCTGCAAGTACTTCAGCGTCACAGAGTGCCTCAACAAGTGCGAGCGAATCCGCAAGTACGTCGGCTTCCATGAGTGCCTCAACAAGTGCTAGTGAGTCCGCAAGTACGTCAGCGTCCATGAGCGCCTCAACAAGTGCGAGTGAATCTGCAAGTACTTCAGCATCGATGAGTGCGTCAACTAGCGCATCAGAATCGGCAAGTACGTCGGCTTCCATGAGTGCATCAACAAGTGCGAGCGAATCCGCAAGTACATCGGCCTCAATGAGCGCCTCAACAAGTGCATCAGAGTCCGCAAGTACGTCGGCTTCCATGAGCGCCTCAACGAGTGCCAGCGAGTCCGCAAGTACGTCCGCGTCAATGAGTGCCTCAACAAGTGCTAGCGAATCAGCCAGCACTTCAGCATCGCAAAGTGCCTCAACGAGCGCATCAGAGTCAGCAAGTACATCTGCGTCAATGAGCGCGTCAACCAGTGCCAGTGAATCGGCAAGTACGTCGGCCTCAATGAGCGCATCGACAAGCGCTAGTGAGTCCGCCAGCACGTCAGCGTCCATGAGTGCGTCAACTAGCGCCAGTGAATCGGCAAGTACGTCGGCTTCCATGAGTGCCTCAACAAGTGCATCAGAGTCCGCAAGTACGTCGGCTTCCATGAGCGCCTCAACGAGTGCCAGCGAGTCCGCAAGTACGTCAGCATCAATGAGTGCCTCAACAAGTGCCAGTGAATCTGCAAGTACCTCAGCGTCACAGAGTGCCTCAACCAGCGCATCAGAATCCGCAAGTACCAGCGCATCGCAAAGTGCATCGACAAGCGCAAGTGAATCCGCAAGTACTTCAGCGTCAATGAGTGCTTCAACAAGTGCTTCAGAATCGGCAAGTACTTCAGCGTCACAAAGTGCGTCAACAAGTGCCAGCGAATCAGCAAGTACATCGGCATCAATGAGTGCATCGACAAGTGCATCAGAATCCGCAAGTACGTCAGCATCGATGAGTGCATCAACAAGTGCGAGCGAATCAGCAAGTACGTCAGCGTCGATGAGCGCATCAACGAGTGCTAGCGAATCAGCCAGCACTTCAGCATCGCAAAGTGCATCAACGAGCGCATCAGAGTCAGCAAGTACCTCAGCATCGATGAGCGCTTCAACAAGTGCTTCAGAGTCCGCAAGTACCTCAGCGTCACAGAGTGCCTCAACAAGTGCTTCAGAGTCCGCAAGTACGTCAGCATCCATGAGCGCATCAACAAGTGCAAGTGAATCTGCAAGTACTTCAGCGTCACAGAGTGCCTCAACAAGTGCGAGCGAATCAGCAAGTACGTCGGCTTCCATGAGTGCATCAACAAGTGCTAGTGAGTCCGCAAGTACGTCAGCGTCCATGAGCGCCTCAACAAGTGCGAGTGAATCAGCAAGTACGTCGGCTTCCATGAGCGCTTCAACAAGTGCGAGTGAATCAGCAAGTACGTCGGCTTCCATGAGCGCTTCAACAAGTGCTAGTGAATCAGCAAGTACGTCCGCGTCGATGAGTGCGTCAACTAGCGCCAGTGAGTCCGCAAGCACTTCAGCATCGCAAAGTGCTTCAACAAGTGCTTCAGAATCGGCAAGTACATCGGCATCAATGAGTGCATCGACAAGTGCTTCAGAGTCCGCAAGCACTTCAGCATCGCAAAGTGCTTCAACAAGTGCTTCAGAATCGGCAAGTACTTCAGCGTCGATGAGTGCGTCAACAAGTGCGAGCGAATCAGCAAGTACGTCGGCTTCCATGAGCGCTTCAACAAGTGCGAGCGAGTCAGCAAGTACATCCGCGTCACAGAGTGCATCGACAAGTGCATCAGAATCCGCAAGTACGTCAGCATCGATGAGTGCATCAACAAGTGCGAGCGAATCAGCAAGTACGTCAGCGTCGATGAGCGCATCAACGAGTGCGAGTGAGTCCGCAAGTACGTCAGCATCGCAAAGTGCTTCAACAAGTGCCAGTGAATCTGCAAGTACCTCAGCGTCACAGAGTGCCTCAACCAGCGCATCAGAATCCGCAAGTACCAGCGCATCGCAAAGTGCATCGACAAGCGCAAGTGAATCCGCAAGTACTTCAGCGTCAATGAGTGCATCAACAAGAGCGAGCGAATCCGCAAGTACGTCGGCATCAAGCTCAGTTATCACAAGTATGGGAGAGCCTGCGATTCACTCCCTTGACAGTGTTGATATTAATAGTGTTATTATTTCTGATTCGATTAGTGTGTCAGTATCGGCCTCGATTTCTCTATCAGTAAGTGCTTCAACTTCAGCTAGTATCAGTGCCTCAATGAGTGCCTCATCCAGCGCTAGTGAATCGGCAAGTACGTCAGCGTTACAGAGTGCTTCAACCAGTGCGAGCGAATCAGCCAGCACCAGTGCGTCACAGAGCGCCTCAACAAGTGCGAGTGAGTCAGCAAGTGCGTCAGCGTCACAAAGTGCCTCAACGAGTGCAAGTATCTCTGCATCCCAAAGTGCGTCAATCAGTGCTAGTGATTCATCACCTACGTCTGTAGCTAGTGCTTCAAGGTCTGAAAGCATGTCTCCTAAGGATCATACTGAAGCCAAACAACTTCCTAAGACTGGAGAAACTGAATCATCGTTAGCTACCCTCTTCGGTGCTTTAGCGACGGCAACTGGTCTTGCCTTTCTTGCCAAACGCAAGAAGGACGACCCAGAAGATGACAGTTTATAATTTTAGTGTTAGGTAGTCATCGTCAATTTTTTAATAAAACACCACTCTTATTAATACATTGTTAAATAAGGGCGGTGTTTTTTGCTGTCTAGTGATATTAAGATGAAAACTTTAGAAAGAGGTACTCATCAGATATAATTAGAAAATTCGGAATTCTGATTAATCTTACTAAGAGGAATTTTCCTTAATCATTTTTTTCGAGAGATGTCATATTCTATTTCTACCTTTTCATTGTTATCATTCTGGGGAAATCACCCTTTTTTAGACTTGTAAAAGCAATGTAGGAAAGGGCGATAAAAAAATTCAAAAAATAAGATACTATATTAGATTTTTGGGTTAATGATATGATAAAATAAATAGTAATATACTAATAAACTAGCTAAAAATGAAAAGGTGTATATATGTTTTTTAGAAGAAATGAGGGTCAGTACCGAGAAACTGATCGTGTGACACGTTTTAAATTGGTAAAGTCAGGGAAACATTGGTTACGTGCCGCAACCTCTCACTTTGGGCTTTTTAAGATAATAAGTGGTCGTGTGGATGCGTCATCTGTATCAGTTCATCAAGTTGAGGAAGAAGTACCTTTAATCACAAGTGACAGACTTTTAAAGGGAGTAGCCGCGACTGGAGCTCTACTAGGTGGAGGAGTAGCGACTTATGTAGTTCAAGCTGATGAAGCAACAAGTCCATCAGCGGTAGAACATACGGTTAGTCCGACGACAGATGTTTTGGCGGCCTCTGATTCAGCGGTTTTGGGTCATTCTGGAGCTATTACAGAATCTGCAGTCAGAGGAGATGTAGTTAGTCAGTCAGCCTCAGCCACAGATTCAGTATCAAACTCAGTAGACTCAGTCTCACTATCGCTATCGGCAAGTCATCAGGCTTCTGCGTCAGTATCAGCGAGCCTTTCGACCTCAGTCTCAACCTCTGCCAGTACATCAGCTTCAACAAGTGCTTCGGCTTCGCAGAAAGCTTCGGAATCTACTTCAGTTTCAATGAGTAGTTCAAAGGCGACAGGGCATGCCAGTGAGACATCAAGTAGTCATGTTACTGCTACGAGCCAGACGGGGCCTGAAAGTGGTACAGGCTCAATGCATTCAGAAGGTTTAGATACCAATGAGACATCACATTCATCAGATTTAACAACAAGAGCGTCAGTACCGACAGTCTCAGCACAAGCAGCAGAGGTTACCTCAGAAGTTACAGCAGTAGCTAATACTGCTCTGGCGGTGAGTATTGAGGCGGATAAGAAGCGTCAAGAGCAGGAAGCAAAGCTTACCTCACTGTCTACTGAAATTGGAACTTATCTAGGAAGACTAGGCAATCGTGAAGGAGCGGAAAGTGCCCTTCTAAAAGGAAAGACTACGATTGAAGCGATTCAAAATGCTTTGACAGATCCAAATGCTGACCTCAACGCTCTTATCTCTGAAGCTACTAGAACCCGTAATACTGTGGTCAATACGGTGTTGCGTGCAAATTCTGGACTTCGAGACAGCCGTAATGGGAGAGCACTTCCGACAGGAACAGGTTTCAGAGCAGCAACAAATATTGGAAATGCTACTTACACGCCAAAAGCAGCACTTCATGTTACGCCGGAAGATCAAGAAGATTATTTCGAGACAAAGGGGACAGCGTCTTTAAATAATGGTGTGGTAACCTTGACGAATACCACCAGCCAAGCTGGTTCTTACACCTTGAAAAACAAGATTGATATGAACGAAAGTTTCGTACTAAAAGGGAAAATCAATCTAGGTGATGCTTATGAGGGGAATACTCCTGTTCATGAGGGGGGAGATGGGATTGCCGCTATTTTCTCTACAGCTGGTATTGGTGTCATAGGGAACGCTGGTGCTAGTCTTGGGATGGGGGGAAATAATCTAAAATCTTCCTTTGGTTTTAAACTAGATACTTTTCATAATACGAGCACACCGAAAGCTGTACAGATGGCAGAAAAAGATCCGTACAGATTGAGAGGTGGTGGTGCTTTCGGTGGTTGGATTCAGAATGTGAATGGTAGGGTAAATACGGAAGATAGTACGGCTAAAAAGCTAACAGTAAATCCTACAAGTAATACTCTTGAAGACTATACAGTAACCTACAACGGTAAAACCAAAGATATGACAGTTACTTATGCTGGCCAGAGTTTTACTAAGAATATTGCAACCTGGCTTGGAGCAACGCGTGCTGTGACCCATCAATCAGCTGGGAATGAAGAATTAGCTTTTGCACTATTTGCATCCACAGGTGGTGCATGGAACCTACAGCAATTCCAATTGGAATCCTTCGATTACACCACAGGTGGATCTTACATTACGATCAAGTATGTAGATGATATTACGGGGGCAGAGCTCAAGCCATCTAAAACCATTTCTGGTCTAGGAGGCAATGTCCAAGATTTAACGAGTTACTTGGACATTCCTGGTTACAAAGTCCAACGAAATAATGCCAACACTTATAATCTCTACAGAGGCGGAAACAAGATTGAATTTAAAAAAGGAAAGGTAACGGTTACCTATACCTACTCTCCTACAGTAGAGAAAAAGGTGGATCGTATCTATACCTATGTTGGTGAAAATGCCTCTGATTTAACTGTCGCTCAAAATTTTGTAAAGACTCAAACAGGTGTGACCCTACCAAGTGATACCAAGTATGAATTTTTAACACCTTTTGATACGTCTGATCAAGGTGATAATAAACAGGCTACTGTAAAAGTCACCATGCCGAATGGGTATGTTCAAACAGTTGATATCCCCTACACCGTTTATCCATCTCTTAGCGCCAAAAGTCCAATCTACGACTTTAAAGGACAATCACTGACAAATGGTTCAGCTTCAGGTGGTGGTTATTACAATTACCTTACGAAATTAGGTACGGGTGGTTGGTACCCTTCAGGAATGTCTTGGGGACTTTATGATGGAACCACGAAGATTGATGATATCAATACCGATACGGTAGGTTATAAAGACTATACCTTAAAAGCAGTTTTTCCAAAGGGTCGGTATGGTGAAACGGAATCTAGCAAGTTACTGACGGTTTCATCTACTTTCCGACACATTGTTTATGATCTTGTTGCCAACCCGACACCAAACCCTACGAGATCTTGGATCTTTACTCAAGGTGACAATGTTACAATTAATGCAATCAGCGCAGTGCAGTATGCATCTGGTTCGAATGCAATCACTCCTGTGGCCAATGATACCTTCACCTGGAAAAACAATGATGCTCCGAGCATGGATCAAATCGGAAAATTCACGAAAACAGTTATTGTAAAAACTGGTGAGGATGGAGCAGGACATAGAGCCACTAAAGAGATTGATGTTGTCGTAACGGTCAATCCAAAAGTAGCAACGATTACGACTGATTTGACCGGTAAAGCTGGTATGAAGAATCAGCAGATTGCAGTAACAGCTTCACCAGGTGCAACCGTTACGTTGAGCAATTCAGCAGGGAGGGCTATTGGAACTGCAGTAGCTGATGCATCTGGGAATGCAACTGTCACAGTCACAACAGCTTTGCCATATGGAAATATCCAAGCAAGTACATCTAAGACAGGGCCGACAGAAACAGGTGGCACAGCGACTTACACAGCTTCTGGAAATTCAAAATTAGCGACTTATGCTGCACCTAAAGCGAAGGCGGATAGGCTCTATGCCCTTCATCATGAAGGTTCTCCAGAATTAAGTATTCCAAGTAATTTTGTAAAATTAGCCAATGATTTAGCTTTGCCTTCAGGAAGTTCGGTACGTTGGAAGACTTCAAAAGATCTAATCAATACCAATACGGTAGGGAATCGAGTTGCGGAGGTTACTGTTCAACTTCCAGGGGATTCTCAAACTTACACGGTTTCAGTTCCTTACACCATTTTACCGACGATTGAAGCTAAGAGTCCTATTTATGATCTTAAAGGCCAAGGTCTTCATAATGGAAAAGATGAGAGTAATTATATTAAATCAGACACTACAGATGTTTCTTATACAACACAATGGACAGATGCGTCTGGAGTCAGCTTTACCACTATCCCATTAACAGTTGATAACACAGGAACATTTACCTATGCCATTAAGCGGATTTATGATGTGGGGCGTTATGGAGCAACGACAGATACTTCTAAATTGCTTACGACTTCAACGACACTCGAACACCGTGTTATTGAACTCACAACCAAACACAAAGTTTTCCATCAAAATGTAGAAGATGAAAATTATAGAACTAGTAAAGATCCGGCTAGTTGGGTGACTATTACGGGAAATCCTAAGTTTATAGGGAAATTCAGAGATGGCTTAGGACCAGACATTACAACTGCTGGGAAAGCTACATTAGACATTGCTTATACGATCACAGATGATAAGTCAGATATCCCTCTGACGATTCCAATAACTGCCGAATATACGGTTATCCCTACTCCAGTGATCTCTGAGGACTCAGTGACAGAGACAGGTGGCTTACCAGGTAAATCTATTCAAGTCACGAACGTTCTACCTAGTTCCACGGTCACTTTGACCTTGAATGGGCATCAGTTTACCAAGGAGGCAGGAGCTAGTGATGAAAGTGTTACTTTTACGGCACAGGATCTGAAGCAAGCCTATGATGATAACAATGGCTTATTGCCTGTAGGTACTGTTACGGCTACAAGCACATTTGAAGGGGAAACTTCAGAAAAGGCTACAGCGACGATTACGGCAGAAACAGTGAAACCAACTGTTGAGTATAAGGTTAAGGTAAACGGCAAAGATCCTCAGATAGGAATAAATGGTGACTATGTTTTCTATGCTGGAGATGTCATCCAAGTGACCGTTACTGGTAAAGACAATAGCGGTAAGCTTGCTACCTTACGAGTAACTGGGAATGCGACTGTCCTTTCAGATTTCTTCCAGGGAAATACAAACTGGGGAACGGGTGCTATTCCAAATATTATCAATACCGTTATGAGCGATGACCAGACAACCTTTACCTTTACCGTTGTTCCAAAGAGTGACTTGATTTGGGGAGCAGGTAACCGTTGGGGACGTCGTGTAGAAGCAGTCGACCTAAGTGGAAATAAGACTTTATCTGATGAATTTGGTGTTAGACAAGGTCAATTAAAAGATCTATTTAACAAGCCTTCGATAACTGTTACACAAGTAAAGGATATCGGTCACTTAACAGAGACAGATAAAGCTAAAGTTCGTGAAGAAATCATGAAGGCGCATGATAGAGTGATTGCTAATGGCCGAGATCGTATTGCAAGTATTGAAATCAGTAACGATGGTGTTGCAACAGTCTATTACAAAGATTTCGATAAGAATCAAACAAATCAATCTCAATACCCACTAACAACATATACACAAAGTGAAACGGTATCAGATACTGTGTACAAGTCAGAATCAACAAGTACAAGTACATCTGCCAGTGAATCAGCAAGTACGTCCGCAAGAGAAAGCGAATCTGTAAGTACAAGCGCAAGTGAATCAGCAAGTACGTCCGCATCGCAAAGTGCTTTTACGAGTGCGAGTGAGTCGGCAAGTACATCGGCATCAATGAGTGCCTTAACTAGTGCATCAGAATCCGCAAGTACATCCGCGTCACAGAGTGCATCGACAAGTGCATCAGAGTCAGCAAGTACCTCGGCCTCAATGAGCGCCTCAACGAGTGCTTCAGAATCGGCAAGTACGTCAGCCTCAATGAGTGCTTCAACGAGTGCGTCTGAATCCGCAAGTACAAGCGCATCGCAAAGTGCATCGACAAGTGCATCAGAGTCAGCAAGTACCTCGGCCTCCATGAGCGCCTCAACGAGTGCTTCAGAATCGGCAAGTACGTCAGCGTCCATGAGCGCTTCAACAAGTGCTTCAGAATCGGCAAGTACGTCAGCATCGCAAAGCGCTTCAACAAGTGCGAGCGAGTCAGCCAGTACTTCAGCATCGATGAGCGCCTCAACGAGTGCTTCAGAATCGGCAAGTACGTCAGCCTCAATGAGTGCTTCAACAAGTGCGAGCGAGTCAGCCAGTACTTCAGCGTCCATGAGCGCTTCAACGAGTGCCAGTGAGTCAGCCAGTACGTCAGCATCCATGAGCGCTTCAACGAGTGCCAGTGAATCAGCCAGTACGTCAGCATCCATGAGTGCCTCAACGAGTGCTTCAGAATCGGCAAGTACGTCGGCCTCAATGAGTGCTTCAACGAGTGCATCTGAATCAGCCAGCACTTCAGCATCGCAAAGTGCTTCAACCAGTGCGAGCGAGTCAGCAAGTACAAGTGCCTCACAGAGTGCTTCGACAAGTGTTTCAGAATCCGCAAGTACGTCGGCCTCAATGAGTGCTTCAACCAGCGCCAGTGAGTCCGCAAGTACCAGTGCATTGATGAGCGCTTCAACAAGTGCTTCAGAATCAGCCAGTACGTCTGCCTCAATGAGTGCCTCAACGAGTGCGTCAGAATCAGCCAGCACGTCCGCGTCAATGAGTGCCTCAACCAGCGCTAGCGAATCGGCAAGTACGTCCGCATCCATGAGCGCTTCAACGAGTGCCAGTGAATCAGCCAGTACGTCAGCATCTATGAGTGCGTCAACGAGCGCATCAGAATCCGCAAGTACGTCAGCGTCCATGAGTGCTTCAACAAGTGCGAGCGAATCCGCAAGTACGTCCGCGTCCATGAGTGCCTCAACCAGCGCTAGCGAATCGGCAAGTACTTCAGCGTCACAGAGCGCTTCAACGAGTGCCAGCGAGTCAGCAAGTACGTCCGCGTCCATGAGTGCCTCAACAAGTGCGAGCGAGTCAGCAAGCACAAGTGCTTCACAAAGCGCATCAACGAGCGCATCAGAGTCAGCAAGTACGTCGGCGTCGATGAGCGCTTCAACAAGTGCTTCAGAATCGGCAAGTACTTCAGCGTCGATGAGTGCGTCAACAAGCGCTAGCGAATCAGCAAGTACGTCTGCCTCAATGAGTGCGTCAACTAGCGCCAGTGAATCAGCAAGTACGTCTGCATCGATGAGCGCTTCAACCAGTGCATCAGAGTCAGCAAGTACCTCAGCATCACAGAGTGCATCGACAAGTGCGAGTGAATCAGCAAGTACGTCTGCGTCACAGAGCGCTTCAACAAGTGCTTCAGAATCGGCAAGTACTTCAGCGTCAATGAGTGCCTCAACAAGTGCCAGCGAGTCAGCAAGTACTTCAGCGTCACAGAGCGCTTCAACGAGTGCCAGCGAGTCAGCAAGTACGTCCGCATCGATGAGCGCTTCAACAAGTGCCAGTGAATCGGCAAGTACGTCCGCGTCCATGAGTGCCTCAACAAGTGCGAGCGAGTCAGCAAGTACGTCGGCTTCCATGAGTGCCTCAACCAGCGCCAGTGAATCCGCAAGTACGTCCGCGTCACAGAGCGCCTCAACCAGTGCATCAGAATCGGCAAGTACGTCGGCTTCCATGAGTGCATCAACCAGCGCCTCAGAATCGGCAAGTACGTCCGCGTCCATGAGCGCTTCAACAAGTGCGAGCGAATCAGCAAGTACGTCAGCATCGATGAGCGCTTCAACAAGTGCTTCAGAATCCGCAAGTACATCTGCCTCAAT
>OKWV01000096.1_pt1 | contig 60024 bp, 58 predicted proteins | sample 1607231 | NCBI WGS metagenome assembly OKWV01 (sample SAMN07501066, study PRJEB24779) | human gut metagenome | isolation source: stool | host: human infant | place: USA: Pittsburgh, PA | reverse complement strand
GGAGAAAGGGTCATTCTGAGAATGAAGATTCCGACGTTACTAACTGAGTGTTGTATCTAATCGTGGGGGCAGGTCACCAACGCTTGTCCGACTTCGTAGTCGGGACCAGACTCATCCATAGCGACCTGGTAATCGATTAAGTAATCCTGCAATGACGCAAAGTCGCTCGGGCCTCGCCCGCGTCGTTTGAGATTGAAAAGCTCCTTTTGCTTGGCCAAATATTCTGCTTTAAATTTCCTAGTCCAGCGATCCGAAAGGTTTAGTAGTTGATCAAGATGGTCTGCTTTGGGTTTATCACTCGCTACAATGGCAACGCAATGCACGGTCAGCTCCGACAACACATAATTGATTCGTACCCGCCATTCCCAGGCCTCAAATAGGGATGGAACCAATCGGAGAAACTGCCGGCAGTGTGCACATCTTTCTCACCTTTGTTTGCCGTTGAATTGCATTCGCCACAAATGGGAAGCAAGTTGTCGGCACAGACGCTGAGCAAGGGAAACGCACCCTTTGCAATCCAATGATCGACTTCAGGTGTTTGGCCTAGCGGACCACCACACAGTACACATACTTCTTGAGCATCTAAGTTAGGATTCAAACGGTGGGCATCGCGAAATGCTTTCAAAAAGTCAGCGTATTTCACGCCATCAGCAGCGGTGGGAGTGCCATTGGGCTGGTACGGCAAACCACTACGAAATCCTTTTTCATAAAAGGCTTCCATCAATGTTTTGAATGCCTTCCAATCCGAAGCGCTAGTAACAGGACAATTAATTGGCCACAGGGTTGGTGTTGGTTGAAACTGGGTTGCAAGCGCAGAGACTGTCTGTATCCAAGCCATCAACGCCGTCTTCTGTACAGCGGGCATTGCAGCAACCGTTTGGGCACGGCTCAAAAGTGTTTGACCTACTTCAATGCGCTGAAGAAAGTCCCACAACCAATTAGCCTCAATACTGCTGGCCAACACCGGTGGCTGCAAACCTTGCTGGTTAATGTGGGCATCTGTGATCGCTGGATCACACAACCATAGCGCAAAACGCTGCATCAACTGCTGGCAGGCAACTAGCGCTGGCGAACAGGCAACTCGATGGATAGGTTTAAGCATTGCTACCTCGCCATATATTCAGCAAAGTGCGCAATTCACTGCGATAAAAACCCGAACCCATTCGGGCGATCAAGCTTTCCAGATCGGCGATTTCTGCTGGTGTGCCAGTCGCTTGGCGCAGCTTTTTTTCAATGAATTCCTGGGCGCGTTTGCCTATACTGTCATCTGCACCGAACACTGTCATCATTAACGCACTGGGGTCTGTGGCGAACGTCGGTTCGTCCACGTTGCGCACGGTGGAGCCATCTGCCGTTTTTTTTACCATTACGATCTCGTTGTTGAACACATCAGAAAGCACGATGGCGGAATGGGTAGAAATTAATACATCGTTACTGGTATTGCCAATCGCATCGTCTATGATGTCAACAATCTCGCGCTTCCATTTGTCGTTGAAATGGGTCTCGGGCTCATCCAGTAATAGTAAGGCGTCCTGCTGGCCTTCCAACAGGTGGAACAACGCCATGCGACCCAACACCATTTGCTCACCGTCTGAAAGCTCCTCGTAGCGCAATATGCCAATGTCAACCGAGTTGGAGTCGGTACCTTCGTCAGGTGCGGGTGTGCGGCGCAAGCGCAACAGCACATCATCAAACATACCTGCCTGATTCAGTTCCAATAAACGGGTGAAAATCTCAAAGCGGCTCACGTCCTTGGCGCCGCCGAGTAATGCCCACAGCGCTTCGCCCTGGCTGGTGCAGGTTTGCAACTCATCGCGGGCGGGTGACAAAAACGAGATGCCTTGCGCGTTGAAGCGGCCTTTGAAATCGAACCACAGGGTACGACGAGGTTCCGCCGGATGCGGCTCAGCGACAACTTCACTGGCACACAACCACCAATCGTGGGCTGTTTCACACAGTTTCTGCTCCCATTGAGCCGCTTGTAAACGCGAACGGAATGCGACAGAGACCAAGTGATGCCAACCACCCCGCTCCAGCAGCTTTTGCAATGAATTTTTGTTATCGGCTCGCCCTGTTTGGTCTTTTGCTTCAACTAAGGCCTGTGGCAAAGCCACAGCCAGCAGCGCACATTTTAACAATGTGGCATCCAGCAAAACCGGGCGGCGGAAACTGTCTATCTCGCCAGGGTTTGCATTCTGGGACTGCCGTTGGGTATTCCCGCCCGCCTGTTGCCCTGCTTGAAAGGCATTTTCCTGGGCAGCGGTCCAGCCTGCGGGGCGTTCGTCACTTTGGGTATCATCATTGCTATCCTGTAAACCCTCTGCGCGCTGATTGCGATTCCACACCGAACGCCAAGGGCGCAAGTCTCCGGTGGTGTAGGCCAGAACTGCGGAAGGTAAGGCAATGCTGTGCGGTGTCACCGATCCTGTGGGCCATTCACCTTTACGCACAAGAGGTCGAAATTCCGAAGGAATATCGCTGGATTCGGCTGAAAAACGCGCAAGCATCTGCTCGAATTGTTCAGCCGTCAGGCTGTCTGGGAAGGAAAATTTGTCGGCAATCCACAGGCTCGCGGACTGACGGTCTCCGAGCCAATCCACGATCAATGTTCGCGCGTTTGATGTATCTCGATTCCCAAGCTCATATACCAATTGCACAGGGAAAAGGGTTCGCTGTCCATCTGCTAATGCCAGGAAAACCTCGGCGACAGCCCGCAGTAGATTGGACTTACCACTGCCATTTACGCCGACGACGAAACGAATCGCGCAATCGCGCGCCAGCGGCGAGCCGCTAGCGAAACACACCTTGATATCAGAGATGGGTGGGTAGTTTTGAAGACGTAAGTAACGAAGGCGCATTAAACAGACTCCAAATCAACTTGCCGCGCCTCTACCTTGAGTGCGCTGGCGATGTCTTCTTTCAGCTCATTGAGCGAGGCGTAATGCTTACCTAGATCCACCAAGTACGTGAAGTCTTGTCCGTCTTCATCTTCAATAGCAATAACCTGGAACATTCCACTTGCTCCAGCGTGTGCAGAGTTCTCATAGTCCAGTTGGACTTCAAAAAGGTAGTGCTGCTGGTCAACACCTGACGACAACGTTTTACGCAGAGTCTGCACATCGGCCATGCGTGTGAACTCTTCTTGGCGCAAAGGGCGGAAGGCTTTAAGGTAATCCACATCGCCGCTTTCCAGGTCTTGCTTGGGCAAGGTGATTTTAGCGATCAAGCCCAGTGAAGCCAACTGGCTCAAGGAGCGGCGGATACGATTGCCGTGCGACTGGCCAAAGGCTTGTAAACGTTCCGTCACCATCGCGTCATCGCAAAATCGAGATAAGACCTCCGGATCTTCTACCAACAAGGATTGGCCACTCTCTTGGCAATAATCTGTGAATGCCGCCAACACCTGGCGCTGAAACTCACTGAGCTCGCTGAGCAACCAATGGCGCTCGGTGTGGGTGGTGGAATCGGTTTGCACTGAGGAAGTAACAACTACATTGGTACTTAACGTGATCTTAGTGCCTCGCTCGCGAAGCACGGTATCGCGCACGTGGGAAGCCTCAGCGATTTCATCGGCATGATTCCCTCTCCAATCTGTGGTCAACTCGCCAGACATTGCTGCAATGCTCAATACATCACGCATTTCGGCTGCTATGTTTTCCGATTTGGCAATGAGTCTGCGAAGCTCCCGAACCTGTAACCAGATATCACGGAAACGCGCCTGCTCTTCAATGGAAGGTATCGGCAGTTGGATCTTTGTCAAATTCTCGCCGTTAAGGTTACTCTGACCAGCGGTTGTACGGATAGCATTTCGCATCGCTGCACGGCCATAAGCGCTGTTTAAAAATGCACTTAGATATTCCGGCAACAAACGCGTTATGTCTGTTCGCAATCGAATCAAGTACGACGCATAGACCATATCAGATTTGGCAACATCTGCGGTGATGGGAGCCGATCTCCCAACATAGTCAGGATTGCCGTTAGAGCGAACAATTAACACATCAGAGGACGTTAAGCTCAGACGCTTTAGCTCAGCTTGCGTCAGATTGACATACTTCAAGTCGCCGGTATCAACTTCGCCTCCCATGACATTCGGGATTCGAAGAACTGCCACTCCTGAGTCAGCCGTGGCGTCAGCTGAAATCGACGTACCATATCGGGTTTCAACGAAACGTCCAAGTTGTACCCACTCCGACTTGTCACGGGCAAGCACCAAGCGGTCAAGAGCAGACTTGATCATCAAATCAAGATGCCGACTTCGCGATTGATAATCGTACGCTGCCTCCGCCTGTTGCAGTACATCGACGATGCGCTGTTGTTCGGGGAGTGTGGGAAGTGGGATTTTTACTCGTGAAAGAAAATCAGTTGGAACCCGTTGCAAGCCTCCTGTGCCCACAAACGCGGATGCTGCCCGCTCTCGAAAAGCCTTCTGTCGAATAAAGCTGAAAATGTATTCCGGAAGAACAACATTGTTCGAACGCAACACATGGAATTCTGTGGAACCAAAACCAAGGCCATTATTCAGGTTCCGAGCTATGGCTGCTTTTCCGTTTTCCATGCAAGGCGTGACTTTTGCGAAAAGCACATCATGGTCACGAAAACTTGTGTAATCACCGCACAGCGCCCGCCAATATCGAGTAAGTCGAGCATCAACCAAAGAAAGAGTAGCTCGCTTTTATTGGTGATCGAATCGTCCTTTTTCTTGCCGCCACCGCCCACACGCGGGAATAGTAAGGTGTCGGGCTCCAGATCTCCGCTGTCGACTGTTCCTGTAAAAGGTGGGTTAGCCAGCACGAATTGGTAGCTACCGGGCTCAAGCAGTTCTTTAAGCCTGACTTTTCCTTCACGTTTGCTGAGGGAGTCGCCCTGCAGCAAGTGCGGGTCGGTCACGTCATGCAGCACTAAATTCATCCAGCCGATGCGTGCCATAGTGCGGTCGTTATCGAGGCCGACGAAATTGGCACCATTGTGGATGGCGGTATATTGCTCTGGTGTAGCGGCGGCTCCGTCGGTGCGATGCGGGGTCCCATCCCATTCCAACACAAGGTTTTCTTGTGCAGAGAATTTGCGCATTAGGTACTGCTGAGTGCTGAACAGAAAACCACCGGTGCCAGCGGCGGGATCTATGACGCGTTGGCCTGGCTCAGGGTCTAGTAGCTCGACCATGAAACGGATCAAATGTCGCGGTGTACGGAACTGGCCGTTCTTACCTGCCGTGGCGACTTCGCTGAGCAGGTACTCAAAGGTATCACCCATGATATCTTGAGCGGCTGAGCCTTCACCCGCTCTGGCGAAGAGCTGATCGATGGCATCGATCGCGTCACTCAACACCTTGCCTTTGTTGGGGTCAAGCTGGAAATAGGCATCAGCCATGCGGTTGTTGAGGCTGACCAGTTCTGTACCGTCGGTGCAAGCGCTGCTGAAATGTTTGTCGAGCGCGCGTAGCCACGGAAAAACCACGTCAATCAAATGGCCGGGATTGGTCTTTTCTTGACGGATGTAACTCCACTTACAGGACTCGTAACCCACATAAATGGAGGGAAAGCCGCGTTGCTGGCGCTTGAGATCGATGTCTTCCAAGCGTTTAAGGAAAAGCAGATAGGTAATTTGCTCAACTGCCACCAAGGGGTTAGTGAGGCCAGCCGCCCAAAAGCGGTTCCAAAGTTCGTCAACTTTTTTCTTGATATGAGGTGCAAGCATTCAGGAATTTCCTTGATAGATCAAGCTGCCTCGTCCAACAGGTGGTTGGCGAGGTTAATGAGCTCGTAGATGTCCTGCGGTGCAAATAGCTTTTCCACTCGGCCCACGCGCGAGAGCGGTGGTTCGCCGAGTGTGGCATGGGTAATGCGCCCGTGGCGCAGCACAGCGGCCTTTACAGCGCGCAGGAAGTTAAGTTGATTGGCTCTCAAATAGCCGTGAGCGGCAATGAATGCATCAAAAGCGACATTAATGCGCTGCTCGCGGTTAGGCAGATGCGCATCTTCACAAAGTATGTGGCGTAAAAAGTCAGCCAGCGATGCGGCTGGGGCTTCAAAGGCTTTGCGCAAGGTGTCTTCGGTAACGAACAGATCAGTCTGGTTCAACGTTTTGCTGATTCGGTCCAATTCCTTATCATCCAGATGCTCGCCTTGCTTAAGTTTGGCTAATTCTGGTAGCTGGCCAGCCAGTCGGCGCACCAACGCTTCCACCTGCCTACGATAGCTTTCCGCAAAAGCACCTTCGCCGGTGGGACCATAAATAATCCAGCTACGTTGCGTAATGCTATCCGGTAGATTGATTTCGACCGTGCGGCTTGGTGTGGCGGTGCGATAGCGCATCAAAGGCGAGAACACGGATTGCAGCGTGTCCAGACGTGCTGTATCTAGGTGCTGCCAAAAACCAGCAGATTGTGCCCAAACTCGTTGTTCAGCCACACGCTGCACTTGAGGGGTGTTGTCGGCCAAGCTACTCATAGCCTCTTGTATGCGCTCTTGCACTTTGGTTTGTTCGTTAACATCGCCCTTAAGCCAGGCCACAGTAAGATGCTCACACCAGATGCGGAACTGCAATTCTTCCAAGCACGCCAACGGAGCAAAGCGCATCAATGGCGCGATGGTCCTGGAGAGATGATCCAGTGCGCTTTCGCTTAGTTCTGGCCATTGCCGCGCCAGCGTGTCGAGCTCATCCCAATGTGGCCGCACGTTGATGCTGTGCCGAGGTAGAGTATCCAGCATGGCCAGCAAATCGGCGATAGCCGTTTGTGTGTCTTGCTGCTGGGTGTGCAGAAGCTGCCACTTTTCCAACCGTAGGCGGAACAGGCGTACTGGCAGCGGCTCACTCGGGTGCTCCACTTCGCCATCGGGTTTGAGCTTGAAATAGGCAAAGTTTTTCCAGTGATCAATGATCAGAAAATCCTTCTTGATTTCACCAGTTGCCTTGTCGATATGTCGCCGTGCGCCACGCCCAATCATCTGCCAGAACTTAACCTTGCTGAATATAGGCTTGGCAAAGACCAAATTTTGAATAGCTGGAACGTCCACACCGGTATCAAGCATATCCACCGAGATGGCAACACGCGGCATGGTGCGGTATTTGAAATCGTCCAACATGGCGTCAGCGCGCTCCATGTGGCTATCGATAATTTCGGCCATGCCTTGGCGTTGCAGTTCTGGATACAGGCGATTAAAGCCTTCATAGAGCCTTTTGGCGTGAGCGTGACTGACGGCGAAGATGATCGACTTGTGTGGCAGGCCGCGAACATCTTTGCGGCTTTAGTCCATAAACTCTTTCACCATGGCATCGTTGGTTCCTTGATTGATGATTCCATTTTCGATGTCGCTACCATCAAAATTGAGCTCATCAAGATCCATGCCTTGATCACGTGCCATCTGCTTCAAGGGCTCGGCTAGTGCGTTCCCCTGTATGCCTTGAAGCTGAAAGTTGGTTTGTGCGTTAAGCACGCGGTAATTCACTAGGTTCTGATCAGCGATGGCCTGTTCGTAACTGTAATAAAAACTGGGAGCGCCGTCGCCACAATCGAATAGTTCAAATGTGTTATGGTCGATGTAATCGGTTGGAGTTGCGGTCAGCCCGAGCTGTATCGCATCGAAATGATCAAAAATGGCCTTGTAGCGCTGATAGATGGAGCGGTGACTTTCATCGGCTACGATCAGGTCGTAATAACCGACTGACAGGCGCGAATACACCTGCATCATGCTTGGATAAGTAGAAAACTGGATGCGCGCTCCAGAGGTTTCGCCAGATTCGATGCGAGCCAGACTTTCGTTGGGTAGATGAGCTTTGAACTCCGACATCGCTTGGCGCACCAATTCTCGTCGGTCTGCCAGGAACAACACTCGCTGCACGCGCTTGGAGCGCAGCAAGGTATCAACCAGGGCAATGGTAGTTCGCGTTTTGCCCGTGCCAGTGGCCATCACCAATAGGAACTTGCGCTTGGCCGCATCTACGCCTTCAGTGACGCGACGAATAGCCTCATTTTGATAGTCGCGTCCAGCTATGTCGGCATTGATAGTTATATTGCCTACGGGTTCGGCAAACTGATTCTGATGTCGTAGTCGCTCCAAATCATCTCGGGTATAAAAACCGGAGATCTTGCGAGGGGCGTAACGAGCCCGCTCCCAAAATTGAATTTCTTTGCCATTGGTGAGGAAAATAAACGGATCGCTGCCAAATTTGGTTTTAATCGTATCTGCGTAATCTGCAGCCTGGAGCTTTCCTGCGAGTTCATCGAGAGATGACCGTTTAGCCTCGACTACAGCAATTGGCTTCTCATCTGATCCGAGCAAAATGTAATCCGCAAATTGGGGGGCGTTATGGGTACTCTCGGGCTCCGTCGTTTTGAACAGAAATTCCTCTACAAGTATACGCCGACTTCGTGACCAGCCAGAATGAGAGAGCTGCGAATCAATAATCTCGGTGAGAGTCAGTGCTTCGTCACGGTTTGAAGTCATTCTGTGCTATCTCCCTCGGCAGGCTCATCCGCCCCACCAGCTCGCACCCATTCGTCCACTTCAGACAGTTGAAACTTCCACAGCCGACCAATTTTATGGGCGGGTAGTCCTTTGCGTTCGCGCCAACGGTATACAGTATCTTTGACAACGCCCAAGTGTTGGGCAACGTCGAGGGCGGTGACCCAAGGTTCGGCGGTCATAACAGTGGCACCATTAAAAAGCACTAGAATCGTTTAAAGTCATTAATAGTCTACCCAATCAACCATAAAATGACTATGCAAAACTAGCAGGTACTTGACTGCTCCCCCATTCACTGGTGCGAATTGCGAATTTGAGTTCTCGGTCAGTCGTTCGCGCAACACGGTGCTCTAACCCACTCTCGATGGACACCTCGCTAAGTGAGTAAAATTAATGACTGTAGTGGTTTACTGAATTTGGCCACCTGAACAGAGGTGATATGCTCACCTTAGAACAAAACAGGCGTTGCGGGATGAACGACAGGGTAAAATGCCAGACGCCTCCCCCTAACCCCGGAAAAGATCGAAGCCCCAAACGAATCGAAAAACCGATACTGGAAAACGCTAAAGCGGTGGCCCGTTTTCGTTGACCACTCCCCCAGTCCCGGGGGCAAATCTTCTTTACAACCCAACGCCGGTGATGGATAGCTGGACAGAAGAAGATGTTAAACGACTCGTAATGGAGTACGTGACCAGGAAGTCGACAATAATAGAGCGAGTTATTCCTGCAGGCTTGCTGTTTAAACTACGACGAAAATATATTCAGGATGAGCTAAACAGGCTTGCTGCCGAGCTGGATAACTGCAGTCAGTAAAAAGCATAAAAAGAAGACAACCTACAACTGATATTTCTTAAAACGCTATTTCACACGGTCACCTTTACAATTGATCAAGTAAAACCCGCCTTTCTGACAAAACCGATTACTCCCAACAAACGATGCGGTTTGATTTAGAATTCGCGACAAAGCGCACAAATCATTCACCATCTGTTTCGAATATAAGCAAGACGTAACGGCCAAATACCGGGTGGCATTGGCAATCAACAGGAAAAAGACCTGTAATGAAAGGGGTTTTCTATGGTAACACTCCATAAAATGGTTCAGGTTGATGGAAGGGGTTATGCTTTTTACTGAGCACCGAAATACTCTACTTAGAAAAAAAAGAGTAATGACACTAAAAGACAGACATTTCTATTCATAATTTGCTATATATTATTTTGCATACACGGTATATACATTGTGTCCAACTGAGAAACAAAAATGATACGCTCGTTTAGTTTCCAGGAACTATTCGCAAAGAAGCCATTCGAAACACCACCAAATTCAAGTAAAAGGATCTGCAAATGTCAGAAGCACTGAAAGCCTTAAACAACATTCGCACACTGCGTGCTCAGACGCGTGAAGTTAGTCTGGAATATCTTGAAGATATTCTCGAAAAATTTACGGTCATCGTTGAAGAACGCCGCGAAGAAGAAGCCTCTCAGCGTAAGGAACTCGAGGATAAACAGGCAAAACTCGAGGCCTTTCGCGTGAAGCTTCTTGAGGAAGGCATTGACCCGGCAGAGCTTATCTCCTCCTTAAAAGGACAGGCGACAAAAACAAAATCTACCCGTGAGCCTCGCCCGGCGAAATACAAATATATCGACGAAGACGGCAGCGAAAAAACCTGGACGGGCCAGGGTCGCACGCCTAAAGCGATTACCTCGGCGCTTGAAAAAGGGAAAAAACTGGAAGATTTCGCAATCTAATATCCAGCTATGGGGGAGGCACGCTCCCCCTCAATGCGATGAAATTGTTTATCTGGCGTAACCTGACACTTATGCCGATATCCCACGGTGGTTAACCATCGGTCACGGAATAATCTTAAACACGCGACCTTGAATTAAAAAACTCTCCTGCCTGCGTCCTCACATTACAGTACTTGATGCTGCCCTCAGGACATATATGTTTCTCTGTCGTAGCTGGTTCCTTTAACGGATAGAGACGCCTCCGGTTCAATAAAACAGTCGTTCTCATTATTAGCAGCAGCGCCAGCATAAAAAATGTTCTGCTTATCCGGACCAATAACATCGCAGCGGGTCTCTGCCCCCCGGACCGTTAACATTAATACCCGATGTTATCTACGCTTAATACGTCACGGTTCTTCTTCAAGCCGATGCGAGCACCCGCCTGTTAAATAATCATGCGGCGTAAAACGGCAGGCAGCCGCAGACGTGTTACCCGGCTACCGATACCGCATCGTGAAATAGGGCGGTCATCCCGTCTCTTTTTCGCGCACGTCATTTTTTTTATTTCAGGCGAAACTTTCCCACGACATCCAGCGAACTGTCTATGAATGTCAAATTATCTAATCCTGTGGAGCGCAACATGACACCGATGAAAAAACTCTTTTTGAGCCTTACCTCTGCCGTACTGCTTAGCGTTTCAATGCCGATATTCAATGCCCAGGCGGCATTGCCGACCGGTGCGCAGGCCCCCGATTTTCAGTTGCAGGGCGCACTGGCGGGCAAGCCTCTAACGTTCTCCTTGAAACAAGCGCTGCAAAAAGGCCCCGTAGTCCTCTACTTCTTCCCGGCAGCATTCAGTAAAGGCTGCACCATCGAAGCCCACGCCTTTGCCGAAGCCACCGATGATTTCAAGAAACTGGGCGCGACTGTCATCGGCGTGACTGCAGGGAATGTGGACCAGGTAGATGAGTTTTCTAAACTGGAGTGCCGCGATAAGTTCACCGTCACCGCGGACCCGGGCGCGAAAGTCGCTGCGGTGTACCAGACGCTGATGCAGATGAACGGCAAAACGCTGTCTGACCGCACCTCGTTTGTTATCGCACCGGACGGTAAGATCCTGCTGAGCTACACTGACAGAAACCCTGAAACCCATATTCAGAAAACAATGGAAGCGGTGAAACAGTACGCGAATTCGCATTCGTAAGAGGCAGATGTCAACCACCCCATTAGCCTTCAGGGAATCATTATGTTAACTGCTATGCTCGCCGCCTTCGCAGGCGGCATTATCCTCAATTTTATGCCCTGCGTTTTCCCGATAATCTCGCTAAAGGCGCTGGGCCTGGTTCGCCATTCGCACAGTACAACGCAGACCCGCAAAGAAGGGCTTGGATTTTTGCTCGGCACGGTCGTCACCATGCTCATACTGGCAGCGATTCTACTGGCCCTGCGCGCGGGTGGTACTGCCGTTGGCTGGGGCTTTCAGCTCCAGTCGCCACTGGTCATTGCCTTTCTCGCCCTGATTATCCTGGGTGCCGCCCTGAATTTACTCGGCGTGTTTGAAGTGGGTCTGTCAATGCAGCGCGCTGGAGAAATATCTATTGAGCGCGGCGCGTTTGCCCGGGCGGCGCTGACCGGAGCACTGTCGATCATTGTGGCTACGCCTTGTGCGGCCCCGTTTATGGCAGGTGCGATTGGTTATGCTCTGGTGCAACCACCTGCCGTGGCGCTGGTTATCTTCTTTGCTCTCGCCCTTGGTTTCGCGGCGCCGTTCAGTCTTATCTCCCTCTTTCCGGCACTGGGAAAATGGCTGCCACGCCCCGGCGCCTGGATGAATACGCTTAAACGCGGCCTGGCATTTCCCATGTTCGGCGCCTTCGGCTGGCTGGTATGGGTACTGGCTCAGCAGGCTGGCACCACCGCTCTCGCTGCGATTCTGGCCGCCTCCGTGGTGCTGAGTTTCGCCGCCTGGCTCTATGGCATGGCGCAGCAGCGGCGTTTTGCCGGTAAACGGCATCTCGCGTTGTTTGCGGTCACCGCTGTGCTGATTCTGGCGGTGATTGTTCCACTGCCGTCGGTTATCAAAAACGGCGCACCTGTTCAGACGGCGGCACATATCGAAGAGGTAAAATGGTCGCCGCAAAATGTGGCGGATAATCGTGGTCATGGTAAAGCGATTTTCGTCAACTTTACTGCATCCTGGTGTATCACTTGTCAGGTAAACGAGAAGACATCTCTGACTACGCAGGCCGTAAAAGAGGCGCTGGCGCGCACGGGCACGCTCTATATGGTGGCCGACTCGACCAAATTTAATGCCGATATTGATGATGCAATGAACGCCCTGGGTCAGGGCAGTCTGCCGCTGTATGTGGTCTATCCCGCAGATGGCAGCGAACCGAAAATTTTGCCGCAGGTGCTCACTCCGTCGATTGTGGTTAACGCCCTGACGCAAGCCAGCGGTAAAAAGACATGAAGCCGTAATTAAGGCGGGATATGGAAAAATATGAAGCAACACGTGAGCAGTGGCCGCAATTGATGGCGCTTGCCCAGGCAGGCGATCAGGCGGCCTACACGCAGTTGCTAAAAGCGCTGGTTCCAGTTATTCGCTCGCTGGTACGTAAGCAGATTGACGATGACATACTGATTGAAGATGTGATTCAGGATGTGCTGCTTACCGTGCACAGGGTCCGTCATACCTACGATCCCGCCTCACCTTTTTTGCCGTGGCTGATGGTAATTGCTCATGCCCGTTCGGTTGATGCGCTTCGCCGTCGTGGCCGCTATCGCCAGCGTGAACAAGACGACAGCGACGCGCCAGAGTATGTAAGTGAGGATCGTTACCGGATCACCAGTGTTGAGCAACACCAGTCCCGGGAAGAACTCGCCGTGTTGTTAAACCAGCTTCCGGCACGCCAGCGGCAGGTCATTGAACATGTTCATCTGCACGAAATGACCCTTTCGGAAACCGCGACACGCAACAACCTGACGGTAGCAGCCGTTAAGTCTCTGCTGCATCGCGCATTAAATAACCTTCGTCGGTTAGGAGCACATCATGGCCGATCATGATCTTTTTATTGAGCAGTTAAGTCGTACCATCGAACCCGTAAAACGTCCGTGGCAGCCTGGATGGCGGGTGGTGGCGTGGATCGTTATGGCATTGCCCTGCGGGGCGCTGGCCAGTTTATTGGTGCACAGAACCTTCACCGACTGGTCACAGACAGGGGCTGCGTGGGTTATCTTCCAGCTATTTCTGACCTTTCTTACCGGCACGCTGGCTATCCGTAACGCCTTTCTGCTGAGCATTGCGGGGCAGCAATCCCTGAGCTGGAAATGGTTTGCGCCCCTGGTCAGCCTCTGGCTTGTTATTACCTTTACCAACATGCGGTTGCATCACCTTCCCCCGGTACAAGGCAATGAAGTGGGGACAAACTGCTATCTCTTTATGGTTGTAGTAAGCGTGCCGATGATGGCGATCGTGATTGGTTATCTGCGCCGCACCCGCACCTTATTCCCCGCCCGTAGCCTGGCCGCCGCCGGGGCTGGCGTCGCCTGCATGGCACTGACGTTGCTCGCACTTTGTCACCCAACCCATGTCAGTGCGCTGGATTTTCTGATGCATATCAGCGCCACGGCCACTATCGTACTGGGCACCATGGCGCTGGGTTATAAGTGGGTGTCGCTGCCTTAATTTTCTGACTACTGTGCGATATGTGGGGCCAGTTCAGCGAGAAAAAAGGAATCAGTTCCTCCTACTCTCGCTTTATGCCCTGGTAGCATAGCAAGAACAGAAACCGACGGAGATACTACTCTTACGTCGGCAAGTTAATTCTCCAGTTCATCCGGCGGAGCATTACAAAATGCCTCAAAAACCAGAGCCGCTTCTTTTAATATACGAAGAGCTGCGCACAGTGGTGAAAAGACTGCATGATCATGAGGAAATTCTCCATGCTCCTGCCAACACGCTGCGATGATATTCAAATCCAGATGTACAGGCAGGAAGAAGTTGCCATCATTTAAATCACGAAAACCCAGCGTTCCCAGAGTAGAATAATATTGAGATCCAATTCTCTCTGAGACATAGACGGCGCGTTTTTTTCCTTTGCCAAAATAGCGTTCTGCCAGTGTAAAGCGGAAACCCATCTCAGCGTCTTCTGTACCATTACCTGTCAATAGCGCCAACGTAAAATCTGCTTCCTGCATGGCAGTATTATATGTTTCGAACCAATATCGCCAAGAGTCATTCTCTACTTCCCAACTTTGTGGAGCCAGCCAGGAATACTCATTATCAGCGTAATTGATTTCATGAGCCCATTCTACCGCCCGGACAAACTCATCAATACAACGATCGAAACCTTTCCAGAATGAAGGTTCAATATGCGTTTCAAACATCACTGTCGCCTCGTTAAACATCTTAAATTGCGACAGCAACAACGTACCAGCCTTACGTTCTTCTTCATTATAAATAGCCATCATTCTTCCCCTATTACAATCGACGCATACGTTCTATAAAACACAACGCTGACCATGATGCCATTTGCCTCGAAGGCGAGATGTCGGTACGCAGACAGACACCACGGTGAATATTCTCAACGGATATCATTATGTCCGCAGCCAAACGAGACCACGAAATACAGGGCACATCCTCGCGCTTAAATACACCTCCACGCGTTAACGGCTCGCGCCCCTGTGGTGTTAAAAAAACCACAGCCCAGTCACGCTGACCCGCGCGAATCTGCGCCTCTTTGCAATAACGCGCAAGCTGATCTTTCTGCTCTACCGCGCCTATCTTGACTTCAATCAGTAAAAAGAATTTCTCCGCATTAATTTCGATATCGACACGGTTACTGCTATCGCCCGTTGGGCTTGTCTCGACCTCAACTTGACAATATCTCCCCGTGTCCACCGGAAACGCTTCTTTCCTCCATGCGGCCACTGCGTTCAGCAACGCCGTCAGAGGCCGCATGCCAAAACCATGGTTACCACTCGGGTCTAACAACCATGCCAGAAGAGTGGAGTTGCGCATTTCATTTCGCCCCACTCCGGCGATATCCCAAGGGTCGAACGAGAAGGCACGATGTTGCAGAGCTATTAGGGGTTGTTCCAGGTCTGCGAAAAACGCCTGAAGAGATTCGGGTCGCAAATTTATGTGTTGGGGCTTTGGAGCTGACATTGCGAATTGCGGCCACTGACGAAAAAAATCGTCTAATTGGCTAGTAAGCGACACATCCTGTTGTTCCATAAAGATTTCCATCAACGATATGACCGAATAGCATTGTTGCGCCACCCAAGGCGCTTTGCAATCCATAATTCTTGCCACCTCTGGGTCAAATGAGTGATATATTTTCACGCATTAACCCAAGGAGACGTCATGTCGGAATTTGATTCAATCGCGCAGGAGCTTCAGCGCCAGGCCGAAGCAGAAGAGAAACGGCAACGGGAAGACGACAACGCATTGCTGGACCGGGTACTGGAAATCTACGGACAAAAGTATGTGGCGGAACAGTTACGCAAACTGGGTCAAAACGAATGGAGTCGTGAAAAATTAAACCGGCGGGTCAATGGGAAAGGCACCCCGACGCCCTTTACCGCCGTTGAGGAAGCTTTGCTGCGTAAAATGCTTCCCTCGCCGCCTGCGCACCATCCGCATTATCAATTCCGCTTTATCGACCTGTTCGCCGGTATTGGCGGCATCCGTAACGGTTTTGAAGCGATTGGCGGGCAGTGTGTGTTTACCAGCGAATGGAACAAAAATGCGGTGCGTACGTATAAAGCCAACTGGTATAACGACGAACAGAGTCATCGTTTTAACCAGGATATTCGCGAAGTCACGCTGAGCGGCAAAGCGGATGTCACCGATGCGCAAGCCTACGCGCATATCGACGAACAGATCCCCGATCATGACGTCCTGCTGGCAGGTTTCCCGTGCCAGCCATTCAGCTTAGCCGGGGTGAGCAAAAAGAATGCCCTCGGTCGCGCCCACGGTTTTGAATGCGAAGCGCAGGGCACGCTCTTTTTCGATGTCGCGCGAATTATCAAAGCCAAGCGTCCGGCCATCTTTGTACTGGAAAATGTCAAAAACCTGAAAAGCCACGATCAGGGGAAAACTTTTACGGTGATCATGAATATCCTTGATGAGCTGGGGTACGACGTGGCCGACGCCGAAGCGACCGGTAAAGACGATCCGAAGATTGTGGATGGCAAACACTTTCTGCCTCAGCACCGTGAACGGATAGTGCTGGTGGGTTTTCGTCGCGATTTACAGCTAAAGCAAGATTTTACCCTGCGTCATATTGACCGCTACTATCCGCGTAGCAGGCCGACTTTTGGTGAGCTCCTTGAACCCACCGTCGATGCGAAATATGTTCTGTCGCTCAAGCTGTGGGATTACCTTTTCCATTACGCGAAGAAACACGCAGCGAAAGGCAACGGTTTTGGATTTGGGCTGGTTGATCCCACCCATGCCGGCAGCGTGGCGCGAACCTTATCGGCCCGCTACCACAAAGATGGCTCAGAAATTCTGGTCGATCGCGGCTGGGATAAAGCACTGGGTGAAAGCAATTTTAGCGACGCCGTCAACCAGCAGCGTCGTCCACGCAGGCTAACACCGCGCGAATGCGCGCGCCTGATGGGTTTTGAAAAACCAGGCGAAAAGCCATTTCGTATTCCGGTATCGGATACTCAGGCGTATCGCCAGTTTGGTAACTCCGTGGTGGTGCCCGTCTTTGCTGCTGTCGCCCGGCTGCTGGAGCCTTATATTTTGCGGGCCGTTACCCTCAGGAAGGCTCGACCCACGCGTTAATGTTTTCGAGTAAATGAGCAATATAGCGGGTGAGTTTCGGTAACGGACGGCGCTGATGGCGATAAAGCAGCCATACCTGGCGCGGCTGCGGCGCAAAGTCCGTTAACACGCGAACCAGTTTGCCGTTTGCCAGTTCATCGGTGAGTAAGATCTCCGGCTGGAGTAACAACCCCGCTCCCGCAACGGCGGCCAGGCGTAATGCCTGACCGTCATTACAGCGAAATACCGGGTCACGCCGCCAGGACAGGTCACCGTCCGTTCCCGGTAGTTTCCATTCGTTATTCGCATTCCAGACCATGTGCGACAGGCAGCGATGATGCTGTAAATCATCCGGCGTATGTGGCTCACCGTGCCGCGCCAGATAGTCGGGCGAGGCACAAATGACCATGCGATAAAGGCAAAGTGGCTTTGCAACCACATCATCGTTGTGTAACCCGCCAATGCGGATCGCCAGATCGAAACCTTCATCCACCAGATCAACCCGTCGGTTGCTCAGGTCCAGTTCGACGCGCACCTGTGGATACGCATTCAGAAAAGTGGCCGTCAGCGGAGCCACCACACAGGAGCCAAACGTGGTGGAGGCACTGACCCGCAACGTACCGGCGGGTGTATCACGCAGTCGTTCAATGGAGGTATCCGCCATGTGCACCTGCTCAAGCACCCAGCGCGCCTCTTCATAATAGACTCGCCCGGCGTCGGTCAGACTTTGCCGCCGGGTATTACGCTCCACCAGCCTTGTGCCAAGTTGCTCCTCCAGCGCACTAATGTATTTCCCCACCATCACCGCCGACAGGGTCAATTGGCCTGCCGCCTGGGTGAAACTGCCGCAATCCGCAACGGTAACGAACACTTCCATACTGCGCAACTTATCCATATTCCTAACCCACACTTAGTAATCAATTAACGTTTAGCTCATTTATCTTATAAATAATTAGCGAAAGAATAGCCACTCCAGCAACCGAGGAGCATAACGATGAAAATTTTACTGATTGGCGCAAGTGGCACCGTAGGTCGGGCAGTTGAGTACGAACTGAGCCAGGGTGAGCATGACATTATCCGCGCGGGGCGCACCAGCGGAGATGTCCATATCGATATCACGTCCGATGAAAGCGTGGCAGCACTGTTTGAAAATGTGGGAAGGGTCGATGCCATCGTCGCCACCACCGGCAACCTCTTCTTTGGTCCGCTGGAGAAAATGACCACCCGGGATTTTGCGATTGGCCTGCAGGATAAATTACTCGGCCAGGTTCGTCTGACGCTGACGGGGCAACATTATCTACGGGATGGAGGCTCGATTACGCTCACCAGCGGTATTGTCGGCCAGGAGCCCATCGCACAAGGGGTGAATGCCACTACGGTTAACGCGGCGCTGGAAGGTTTTGTGAAAGCCGCGGCATGCGAACTGAAACGCGGACAGCGTATAAATGTGGTCAGCCCAACCATGCTGAGCGAGTCGCAAGAAGCCTACGGCCCGTTCTTTCCGGGATTTGAGAGCGTGCCGGCCGCACGGGTGGCGCTGGCTTATCGCCGCAGCATTGAAGGCGTGCAGACAGGGCGCGTCTATACCGTGGGATATTAATCGCCCCTCATCCGTCAATGAGGGACGGTGGATTAGACATCCGTTTTCAGGTCCGCGACAAAACTCTGCCACTGTTCATGTAGTGCGCTGATATGGCCTTTCTCGATTTCAAGGATGTACGGCAACGAACGGTTTTGCTCAACCCAGTTATTAATTGATGAGAACCAGGCCTCACTGTCTGTCGTGCTGGCGGTGAGGCTCAGCATTTCGTTGCGGATCTTCTGAGAAGGATGCGTGCCTTCCGCCAGTTGCGCGATGGCATCCTGATGATGCTGAGCCTGGTCGCGATCCCCAAGGCTTTCTGACAATCTGTTCGCCTGTGTGAGGACCACTTTGGTCATCTGATCGGCCTGTGACGACTTCTCACCAATAAACCGGGCAACAAATGCGCTGGCCTCATTCTGATAATCCGTCGTCACATACTTCTGCACCACCAGATTCAATTTGGCCTGGGTTAAGGCCAGATCCATCGCATTGGTGGTGTAATCCCCACTTTGGGTTGGGGAGCTCAGGGCTTTATGCAGTGCGTCAGCCATCTCATCGGCGCTAACCGTGGCGTTCTGGAAAAAGGCCTGAAAACTGACCGCGTCATTGGCGGTGGCGGGATCGGTATAGAAATCACTCGCAAGACTCGGCCCCGTTGGCATACGCGCTATCGCCTGATTACGCAGATTGAGTACCTCACGGGCGCTCGCGTCCCTCTCCTCCTGAGTCGGCGGCGTTGAATTATCCCTCGCTTGCGCCATCGCTTCCGGCGACAGGCTAACCTCAAAGGAATCCACAGGATCAACGTTTTTTCCCGTCATGGCATGTATCGTTTCCTGGCGGGTAGCAGGCATAGCCCTCAAACTGGCCATCGAACTGACATCCTTAATGCTCATCTCTTCTCCTTAGAATTAATGCCAAACGTATTTTTTATCGTCTCAACGGCGAAGAACTTTACGGATTTGCACAAAAAACAGGAGGAAATACGGATTTAACAATGAGTTATGAAAACATAAGGGCGAATGACCTCGCCCTTCGCCTGTTAGTCACGTAACTGGACCCAGAAAGCGTGAATCAAACCGGGGAAATAGCCAAGCAGCGTCAGAATAACATTGAGAATAAAAGCCCAGCCAAAGCCTTTGCCAATGAGTACGCCCAGCGGGGGAAGAATAATTGTAAAAATAATACGCCAAAAACCCATAACTACTCCATTGCGATACACATGCAGGTGATTGTAAAAAAAGCATTTAATTTTAAAGGTTAGTCTTTTTATATGGCGCCGCCAGCGATGCCTTGTGCTTTTACCCTCTTTTACGCAAAACAACATTTCATCAATAGCAACCATAATCAGGCCCAACTGTACCTTGTGGGCAGTTCGCGCTAAGGTTTAATGACAAGGAATTAAGGAGGACAATATGATTAGTGTTGGTGATGTTGTGCAGCCGCGTATCGGCGGGCCGAAGCTAAAAGTCATTGAAGTGCATGAGGACCAAATTGTCGCCGTACCGGTGCACAATGACGCGGCAGAAAAAATTACGCTCAAAACGGCTGACGTCTCTCTTTATAAAGAAGAGGGCGATTTCGGCGTCTGCTAACCCCCTTTTTGCGGTGAGCCCCTCACCGCAACTTACTCTCTATTCCCACCCTCCATCACCTTTCTTTATGCAAAGAATCCGCATACTTACCCAGTCAGATAAACAGCATTTAACACTGGCAAAAGCGTTTGTTTAGCATAAAAAATGCTACCACTTGAATTGCGAACACAGCGAAAGGATTGTTTGCTGAAAGTGGTTATTGCCACGATGCGTGGTTTTGTGAATAACTTCACAAGTCATCCATAAGCTAATGATATTAAATACTTTTATTTTCCACCCCAACAAAAATAATGAAATGCGCAAAAAACAGACAAAAGCAGAGCGATTTATCCAGAAAAAGAAAATAAATAAAAATTATTAGCTAGTTGTTAGTTTATATCCAGACAGATAATCTAGCACCATCAAATGAACTACCGCAAACTGCTAGTTACCGTCCGGTATCAGCTTATTTTATCTTTTCAAGGAGCAGTACCATGTTCTCTTCGCAGTCCCGCCTGCGTCATGCCGTGGCAGACACCTTTGCAATGGTTGTCTATTGTTCGGTAGTGAACATGCTCATTGAAATATTCCTCTCTGGAATGACCTTCGAGCAGTCACTTTCATCACGTCTGGTTGCTATTCCGGTCAACATTATTATTGCCTGGCCTTATGGTCTGTATCGTGATGCGATCATGCGTTATGCCCGCCGTATTAGCCCGAAAAGCGGGATGCGGACGCTGGCCGATGTTGTAGCCTATGTCACCTTCCAGTCACCGGTATATGTCGCTATTTTGCTGACTGTCGGCGCCGACTGGCATCAAATTGTCGCAGCGGTGAGTTCAAATGCGGTACTGTCAATGCTGATGGGCGCGCTGTATGGCTACTTCCTGGATTACTGCCGTCGTCTGTTTGGTGTGAGCTTTCAGCAGGCGAAAGCCTGAGGGTAGAGTGACAGGCCTGTGCCTGTCACTGTTTATTGAAACTCGCCGAACAGGCCCGATAAAAAACGCTCAAGCGCCAGTCGGGAACTGAAACCATGGGGAATACCGTAATGTTCCTGCGCGTCCCCGCCTAAATATAACGGGAAGTTTTGATAGTGATCGCACGTCTTGATTTCCGAGGCAGGTTCCGCAAGGGACAGACTTCGTTCTTTTAGCGTGGGGTGAATGATGAGCGCCGTACGTCCCATTCGCGCCTCTCGATTAACATACACGTAATTATCCCCACGGCGATAACCATAGGTCTTCGGTGTAGCGACATCCATTTTAAATCCCACTTTCTCAAGAACGCGTGCCACCTCATCGGGTCGTAAATACATATTTTTTCCTCGTCATCTTTTTACTGCATCGCAACCTTACATTACTCAGCATTAGCAACGCTTTCAGAAAAGTCCATAAACGAGGGCAAATGCCGTTTCGGTGATTAGCTGCACAAAATTATGGTCTAAACTGAAATTCACATCGAAAACAAAGGAGGATCCGATGTTTAACAGACCTAATCGCAGTGATGTAGATGATGGCGTTCAGGATATCCAGAATGATGTTCACAAACTGGCTGATAGCCTGGAAGATGTGCTGAAGTCTCTGGGTAGCGATGCAAAAGACGAAGCGGATACCGCGCGTCGTAAAGCGCAGGCGCTGTTAAGAGAGACCAGAGCACGTCTGCATGGTCGGACACCTACACATCAGGCAGCCCGTGACGCGGTAAGCTGTGCAAGTTCCTATGTTAAAGAGAATCCGGTCTATGCACTGGGAGCCGTCGCCGCCGTCGGGATTTTCCTGGGCGCGCTGATTTGTAACCGCCGTTAATCCCGTTTACTCTCCCCTCCTCAACCCCGGACGTGATGCACGTGCGGGGTTTTTTATTGCCAGCAGGCATGTTTTACGCATACACCACGCCCTCCTCGTTGCGCTCATCAACCCGGAAAAACTTATCTTAATTTCCTATATGTTGTGTGGTTGAAAGTTTTATTAACTACATCTAGTATTCCTGTTAGCAACAAACACACGACTGACGCGAATCTTCGCGCCGTTTTCTTATTTTAAATGGAAACACGAATCATGCGCATTACTATTTACACTCGAAATGACTGTGTACAGTGCCACGCCACAAAACGGGCGATGGAGAGCCGTGGCCTTGAATTCGAAATGGTGAACGTCGATCTGGTACCGGAGGCTGCGGATGAACTGCGCGCAATGGGTTTTCGTCAGTTACCGGTCGTGGTTGCAGGTGAAACGCGGTGGTCTGGTTTCCGCCCGGATATGATTAACCGTCTGCATACCGCGCCGCGTGTGGCCAGCGCGTGAGCATCCTCGTCTACTTCTCCAGCAGCTCGGAAAACACGCAGCGGTTTATCGAGCGGCTGGGGATGCCAGCGGTGCGTATTCCACTCAATGAGCGTGAGCGCATCCAGGTAGACGCCCCCTATATCCTTGTCGTTCCCAGTTATGGCGGCGGCGGTACGGCAGGTGCCGTACCGCGTCAGGTTATACGCTTTTTAAACGATCAGCATAACCGGGCCCTGATTCGCGGTGTGATTGCTTCCGGCAATCGCAATTTTGGCGAGGCCTACGGGCGAGCGGGCGATGTGGTCTCGCAGAAATGCGACGTGCCGTTTCTCTATCGTTTTGAGCTGATGGGAACCCAACAGGACATTGAAAACGTGCGTAAAGGAGTGAGCGAATTTTGGCAACGACAACCGCAGAGCGCGTGATGCAAACCGCACCGGATTACCATGCGCTGAACGCCATGCTGAATCTGTACGATAAAGCGGGCCGCATTCAGTTCGATAAAGATCACCAGGCGGTAGATGCCTTCTACACGGGTCACGTATTGCCCAATACCGTCACGTTCACCAGCGAGGATGAACGTCTGAATTATCTGGTACAGGAAGGCTATTACGATGAAAGCGTGCTGGCACGTTATGATCGCGCTTTCGTGGTCGACCTTTTTGCTCGCGCACATGCCAGTGGTTTCCGTTTCCAGACGTTCCTCGGTGCGTGGAAGTTCTACACCAGCTATACGCTGAAAACCTTCGACGGCAAGCGTTATCTCGAACACTTTGAAGACCGGGTGTGCATGGTGGCGCTAACCCTTGCACAGGGTGATAAAGCCCTGGCGCAGCAACTCACCGATGAGATCCTTACAGGGCGTTTCCAGCCCGCGACGCCCACCTTCCTCAACTGCGGCAAGAAACAGCGAGGCGAACTGGTCTCCTGCTTCCTTCTGCGTATTGAAGACAATATGGAGTCGATAGGTCGCGCGGTGAACTCAGCGCTGCAGTTGTCCAAACGCGGCGGCGGCGTCGCTTTTTTGCTCTCTAATCTGCGTGAAGCCGGCGCGCCGATTAAGCGCATTGAGAACCAGTCGTCAGGCGTCATTCCGGTGATGAAGATGCTCGAAGACGCCTTCTCTTACGCCAACCAGCTCGGTGCGCGTCAGGGTGCCGGTGCCGTTTACCTCAACGCGCACCACCCGGATATTCTGCGTTTCCTCGACACCAAACGGGAGAACGCCGACGAAAAAATCCGTATTAAAACGCTCTCACTGGGCGTAGTGATCCCGGATATCACTTTCCGTCTGGCGAAAGAGAATGCCGAGATGGCGCTGTTCTCGCCCTATGACGTGGAACGCCTCTACGGCAAACCCTTCGGTGATATTGCAGTAAGCGAAATGTACGACCACTTGGTTGCTGACGATCGCGTACGCAAGAAATACATTAATGCTCGCGATTTCTTCCAGACACTGGCCGAAATCCAGTTCGAATCGGGCTATCCGTACATCATGTTTGAAGATACGGTGAACCGCGCCAATCCGATTGCCGGGCGTATCAATATGAGCAACCTGTGCTCCGAAATTTTGCAGGTCAACAGCCCATCCAGGCTGGATGAGAATCTGGATTACGTGGATATTGGTCATGATATCTCCTGTAATCTCGGTTCGCTGAATATCGCTCATACCATGGATTCGCCTGATTTTGGCCGCACGGTGGAAACGGCGGTGCGTAGCCTGAGCGCAGTCTCCAGTATGAGTTATATCCGCTCGGTTCCCTCGGTAGAAGCCGGAAATGCGGCATCACATGCCATTGGCCTGGGGCAGATGAACCTGCACGGCTACCTGGCGCGTGAAGGCATTGCCTACGGCAGCGAAGAAGGACTGGATTTCACCAACTTCTATTTCTACACCATCACCTGGCATGCGCTGAACACCTCAATGATGATGGCCCGTGAACGCAACCAGCGTTTTGCCGGGTTTGAACAGTCACGCTATGCCAGTGGGGAGTATTTCCAGCCGTATCTGGAAAAGGACTGGCAGCCGAAAACAGAGAAAGTCCGTGCGCTCTTTGCCCGAAGCGGCATCACCATCCCTGATCGCAATATGTGGGAGCAGTTGCGTGAGAACGTGATGCGCCACGGTATTTACAACCAGAACCTGCAGGCGGTGCCGCCTACCGGGTCCATCTCCTACATCAATCACGCCACCTCGAGTATTCACCCGATCGTGTCGAAAATTGAAATTCGCAAGGAAGGCAAAACCGGGCGCGTTTACTACCCGGCCCCGTTTATGACCAACGAAAACCTGGCGTTGTACCAGGATGCCTATGAAATCGGGCCGGAGAAGATTATCGACACGTATGCCGAAGCCACAAAGCATGTGGATCAGGGGCTGTCATTGACGCTGTTCTTCCCGGATACCGCCACCACGCGCGATATCAACAAAGCACAAATTTATGCGTGGAAAAAAGGCATCAAGACGCTGTACTACATCCGCCTGCGCCAGCTTGCGCTGGAAGGTACTGAAATCGAGGGCTGCGTGTCCTGCGCGCTGTAAGGAGAAAAGGATGAAACCACTATCACGGGTGAGCGCAGTTAACTGGAATAAAATTCAGGATGATAAAGATCTTGAGGTCTGGAACCGCCTGACCAGTAACTTCTGGCTTCCGGAAAAGGTACCGCTATCGAACGATATCCCCGCCTGGCAAACGTTGAGCCACGCGGAGCAGCAGCTGACGATCCGTGTTTTTACCGGGTTGACGTTGCTTGATACCATCCAGAATACCGTGGGCGCGCCGACATTAATGGCCGATGCCCTGACGCCACATGAAGAGGCGGTCTTGTCGAATATCAGCTTTATGGAAGCCGTGCATGCGCGCTCATACAGCTCGATTTTCTCCACGCTATGTCAGACAAAAGATGTGGATGCGGCTTATGCCTGGAGTGAAGAAAACACGGCGCTACAGCGTAAAGCTCAGCTGATTCTGGAGTATTACCGTGCTGATGAACCCTTGAAGAAGAAAATTGCCAGCGTGTTCCTGGAGTCATTTCTGTTCTATTCCGGCTTCTGGCTGCCGATGTACTGGTCCAGTCGCGGCAAGCTGACCAACACGGCGGATCTGATTCGTCTGATCATTCGCGACGAGGCGGTCCATGGCTATTACATTGGATATAAATATCAGAAAGGGCTGGAAACAGTCAGCCCTGAACAGCGTGAAGAACTCAAAAATTTCGCGCTGGATCTGATGATGGATCTCTACGAGAACGAAGTGACCTATACCGAAGATTTATACGCCAATTCCGGCTGGGCGGAGGATGTTAAAGCCTTCCTCTGTTACAACGCCAACAAGGCGCTGATGAATCTTGGCTATGAGCCCTTATTCCCGGCGGACATGGCGGAAGTCAATCCGGCGATTCTGGCGGCGCTCTCGCCTGGAGCCGACGAAAATCACGACTTCTTTTCGGGTTCCGGCTCGTCTTATGTAATGGGCAAAGCGGTGGAAACCGAGGACGAGGACTGGGATTTTTAATGTTACAGTAAGCTGAAATATCCCCGGTGGCGCTGCGCTTACCGGGGCTACGGTTTTGTAGCCCGGATAAGGCGTTTACGCCGCTATCCGGGACTGGTACCTGGCAAATATAATTCCCCCATCCTCTCTGCGAATATTCCCCCTTATTTCCGGCGTCATTCTTCCGTCATATTCTGCTGAAACAACGTGGGCAATATCAAAATTCAACGCCAAAACGAGAAAAATCTCATAAAAATTCAGTCACCGCTCAGCCCTTATCTCATGGGAAATTCAGGCGATTTCGCACTTGTCAAATTCCACGAATACGGGAATGGAGGGTTGTCACAGAATCTCAGTATGTTAGGGTATACGCGGTCAATTATTCGCATCAGGTAACATATCGACATAAATAAATAACAGGAACCGTTCTATTGCATGGCAATTAAATTAGAAGTTAAAAACCTTTACAAAGTATTTGGTGAGCATCCGCAGCGAGCTTTCAAATATATTGAAAAAGGACTTTCGAAAGAACAAATTCTGGAAAAAACAGGGCTATCGCTTGGCGTTAAAGACGCCAGTCTGGCCATTGAAGAAGGTGAGATATTTGTCATCATGGGATTATCCGGTTCGGGTAAGTCCACAATGGTACGCCTTCTCAATCGCCTGATTGAACCCACCCGCGGGCAGGTACTGATTGATGGCGTGGATATCGCCAAAATATCTGATGCTGAACTCCGTGAGGTGCGCAGGAAAAAGATTGCGATGGTCTTCCAGTCATTCGCCCTGATGCCGCATTTGACAGTGTTAAACAACACTGCGTTTGGCATGGAGTTAGCGGGTGTCAGCGCCAGCGAACGTCAGGAAAAAGCATTAGACGCATTGCGTCAGGTCGGGCTGGAAAATTATGCCCATGCTTATCCTGATGAACTCTCTGGCGGTATGCGCCAGCGTGTGGGTCTGGCCCGCGCATTAGCCATCAATCCCGATATTCTATTAATGGATGAAGCCTTCTCAGCACTCGATCCATTAATTCGTACCGAGATGCAGGATGAGCTGGTGAAATTACAGTCGCGCCATCAACGCACCGTGGTATTTATTTCCCACGATCTGGATGAAGCAATGCGTATTGGCGATCGGATTGCTATTATGCAAAACGGCGAAGTCGTTCAGGTCGGAACACCGGATGAAATATTAAATAATCCGGCAAATGATTATGTGCGAACCTTCTTCCGTGGCGTGGATATTAGCCAAGTATTTAGCGCAAAAGATATTGCCCGTCGCACACCAGTTGGCCTTATCCGCAGAACGCCAGGTTTTGGCCCACGCTCAGCACTGAAAATGTTGCAGGATGAAGACCGTGAGTACGGTTATGTCATTGAACGCGGAAATAAATTTGTCGGCATTGTCTCCATCGATTCTCTGAAAACGGCGCTGAGCCAGAACCAGGGTATCGATGCGGCGTTAATCGATTCCCCGCTTGCCGTAGAAGCGGAAACGCCGCTCAGCGAATTGCTCTCTCATGTTGGCCAGGCGCCCTGCGCGGTACCCGTGGTCGGTGAAGAACAACAGTACGTCGGCATCATCTCCAAACGGATGCTGCTACAGGCTTTAGATCGCGAGGGGGCAAACAATGGCTGATCAAAATAACCCGTGGGAGAGCGCACCGGCAACCGACAGCGCGGCACAATCGACTGACGCATGGGGATCATCCCCCACACCGACGGACGGCAGCGGAGCCGACTGGCTCGCCAACGCCCCGGCGCCTGCACCAGAGCATTTCAATATTATGGATCCGTTCCATAAGACGCTGATCCCGCTGGACAGCTGGGTCACGCAGGGGATCGACTGGCTCGTCACCCACTTCCGTCCGGTGTTCCAGGGCATCCGCGTGCCGGTAGATTACATTTTAAGCGCCTTTCAGCAATTACTGCTGGGGATGCCGGCGCCGGTGGCGATCATCGTCTTTTCATTGATCGCCTGGCAAATCAGCAGTGCCGGAATGGGCATCGCAGCGCTGGTGTCACTGATTTTAATCGGCGCTATCGGCGCCTGGTCGCAGGCGATGGTCACGCTGGCACTGGTACTGACCGCCCTGCTGTTTTGCATCATTATCGGCTTACCGCTTGGTATCTGGCTGGCGCGCAGCGAACGTGCGGCGAAGATAATCCGTCCCCTGCTCGATGCCATGCAGACAACGCCTGCGTTTGTCTATCTGGTGCCAATTGTCATGCTGTTTGGTATCGGCAACGTACCGGGTGTGGTAGTGACCATTATCTTTGCCCTTCCTCCGGTGGTGCGGTTGACGATCCTGGGTATTAACCAGGTGCCGGAAGATTTGATTGAAGCATCACGTTCATTTGGCGCCAGTCCGCGTCAGATGCTGTTCAAAGTACAGTTACCACTGGCCATGCCCACCATTATGGCGGGGATCAACCAGACGCTTATGCTTGCCCTCTCCATGGTAGTGATCGCATCGATGATCGCCGTCGGCGGGCTTGGCCAGATGGTACTTCGCGGTATTGGCCGTCTCGATATGGGACTGGCAACCGTCGGTGGCGTGGGGATTGTTATCCTCGCCATCATCCTCGACCGCCTGACACAGGCGATGGGTCGCGATGCCCGCAGCCGGGGTAATCGTCGCTGGTACAGCACCGGCCCGCTTGGGTTAATTACTCGCCCGTTCATTAAGTAACGATGTAGCCGCCCGGAAACACAGACTTTCCGGGCGAGCTAACGCTCACACTTTTGCCCACAATCATTCACGTTGCAGGAAAGCGATGCTGCAGTGAACCTCCAGGAACTTACAGAAGTCGGTGACCGGGGTGAACGAGAACGTCAATACATCTGCGACGTGAAGTATGAAGGGCGTCAAATTAAGGAATAACAACGATGCGACAGAACATCATTCTCGCCACAGCGTTTGCCACCCTTGTCTCCACCAGCGCATTCGCGGCCGATCTGCCAGGTAAGGGCATCACCGTGCAGCCGTTTCAGAGCACTATCTCCGAAGAAGCGTTCCAGACATTATTAGTCAGCCGCGGGCTGGAAAAACTCGGCTATACCGTCAATAAACCGAGTGAAGTGGACTACAACGTTGGCTACACCTCTATGGCCGCAGGGGATGTCACCTTTACCGCCGTGAACTGGCAGCCACTGCACGACGATATGTATGCGGCGGCAGGCGGGGATAAAAAGTTCTACCGCGAGGGGGATTTCGTTACCGGCGCCGCACAGGGGTACTTGATCGATAAGAAGACCGCCGAGCAGTACAAAATCAAAAGTATCGACCAGCTTAAAGATCCCAAAATTGCCAGACTGTTTGATACCAACGGTGACGGCAAAGCTGACCTGACTGGCTGTACGCCGGGCTGGGGCTGTGAAGCGGTGATCAACCACCAGATTGACGCCTTTGGGCTGAGCAATACCGTGGTGCATAACCAGGGCAATTATGCGGCGATGATGGCCGATACCATCACTCGCTTCAAAGAAGGCAAACCCGTGCTCTATTACACCTGGACGCCATACTGGGTCAGTGATGTACTGAAACCGGGGAAAGATGTGGTCTGGCTGCAGGTGCCCTTCTCTTCTCTGCCGGGCGAGCAGAAAAATATCGACACCAAACTGCCTAACGGCATGAACTACGGTTTCCCGGTGAACACCATGCACATTGTCGCCAATAAAGCCTGGGCCGAGAAAAACCCGGCGGCAGCGAAACTGTTCTCCGTGATGAAGTTGCCGATTGCCGATATTAATGCGCAGAATGCGATGATGCATGCCGGTCACGCTTCCGAAGCAGATATTCAGGGGCATGTTGATGGCTGGATCAAAGCCCACCAGCAGCAGTTTGACGGCTGGGTGAAAGAGGCGCTGGCCGCACAGAAGTAAATAAAGAAAGTGGTTTTTTAATCACCGTTTACCCGGCATCCTGGTTTCGCCATAGCCCCGGTAAGCGAAGTGTTACCGGGGACACTTCCCGGATAAGGCGCAAGCGCCTTATCCGGGCTACCTCTCCCTCAGGATGAATGCATCAGAGCGCATCACACCCACCTGACCGCACTAACCGACACGCGATCCCTCCCCTCTTTTTATCTTCATTCGTTATTATTGGTATCCACGAAAATAATCAGCTAATGAATCATTCCAGCAAAATGAACAAACACCATCATGGGCTTAGCCCGGCGCTGATAGCGCTTATGTCCATCGCCACTGGTCTTTCCGTCGCCAGCAACTATTACGCGCAGCCGCTGCTCGATGCGATAGCTCGCGCCTTCTCACTCTCCCCCGATCAGGCTGGCTTTATTGTCACCGCAGCCCAACTCGGCTATGCCGCAGGCTTGTTGTTCCTGGTGCCCCTGGGCGATATGTTTGAGCGCAGGCGGCTCATCGTCTGTATGACCCTGCTGGCTGCGGGGGGAATGTTGATCACGGCCAGCAGTTCCACGCTGGGGATGATGGTTCTTGGCACCGCGCTGACAGGGCTTTTCTCGGTAGTGGCGCAAATCCTCGTCCCGCTGGCCGCTACCCTTGCCGCACCGGAAAAACGTGGCAAGGTCATCGGCACGATTATGAGTGGCTTGTTGCTGGGCATTCTGCTGGCGCGAACCGTTGCCGGCTTGCTGGCAAGCCTTGGCGGCTGGCGCACGGTCTACTGGGTAGCCAGCGTGCTGATGGTCATCATGGCAATTGCGTTGTGGCGTGGTCTGCCAAAGGTCAAACAGGACACTCACCTGAATTACCCGCAGCTTCTGGGGTCGATCTTCTCACTGTTTGCTAAAGAGAAAGTGCTGCGCACCCGCGCCCTGCTGGGCTGCCTTTCCTTCGCCAACTTTAGCATCCTCTGGACTTCCATGGCCTTCCTGCTTGCGTCCCCCCCCTTTAACTTCTCAGAAGGGGTGATAGGCCTGTTTGGGCTGGTGGGAGCCGCAGGTGCACTGGGCGCACGTCCTTTTGGCAGCCTGGCGGACAAAGGCAAAGCTCACCTGACCACCACCGTCTCGCTGGGGTTGCTGCTTCTCTCCTGGCTGGCTATCGCCTGGGGACAAAATTCGGTACTGGCGCTGATCATCGGGATTCTGCTCCTGGACTTGACCGTCCAGGGTGTACACATTACTAACCAGACCGTCATTTATCGCCTCAAACCGGAAGCCCGTAACCGTCTGACTGCCGGTTATATGACCAGTTATTTTGTCGGTGGCGCGGCCGGATCGCTTATCTCAGCATCAGCATGGCAGCACGCAGGCTGGACCGGGGTAAGTATTGCAGGCGCCAGTTTCGCTGCCCTTAACCTGTTGGTCTGGTGGCGAGGCTATCAAAACCCGCAAAAAGCAGAATAAAATCACGCCCACGTTACGTCGAAACACCAAAAAACCGGGGTGTTAAGGTGCCCCTGAGTCTGATATGGTTATGCGACTTATTTATCCCGGTGATTTTAACGTGGGTGATATTTAACACATACTATGGATAGTTCAGATACGACAACCGACCCTTTCCCCGTTGCACCTGCAACATTTCGGAAAGGGATCAAAGACCGTCTTCCTGACGTACTGAGTTACGTTCCTGTGGCATTCCCATTCGACCTGCATGCCACAGAGCCAGGTTTTTCACCATCCGGCAAGTTCTTCTCCCGCATCACTCTGTTCTTCATCCCTGCCGCGCCCCTTACGGGCTGCGTTAACGTTTTATTTTTCTCTCCGGGGCTGCGTTTCTGGAAAACGTACAGCCTGAGTATTGCGGGATTATTGCGCGCGCTCGCTTACGGAATCGTCTGGAAATTACTGACAGTCCCATCACTAAAGCAAATTTATTAGAGAAAATAATACATTTACTTTATTTGTCACTGTCGTTACTATATCGACTGCAATTAATGAGGTTATGCCCAAATGGATAGTTCGTTTACGCCCATTGAACAAATGCTTAAATTCCGCGCCAGCCGCTATGAAGATTTCCCGTTCCAGGAAATTCTGCTCACCCGCCTGTGTATGCACATGCAGGGCAAGCTGCTAGAAAATCGCAATAAAATGCTGAAAGCTCAAGGGATTAACGAAACATTATTTATGGCGTTAATCACCCTGGAGTCTCAGGAAAATCACAGTATTCAGCCATCCGAACTCAGCAGCGCGCTGGGCTCTTCTCGCACCAATGCGACCCGTATCGCCGATGAGCTGGAAAAACGCGGCTGGATTGAACGCCGTGAAAGCGACAATGACCGTCGCTGCCTGCATCTGCAGTTGACCGATAAAGGGCATGAATTCCTGCGTCAGGTTCTGCCACCGCAGCACAACTGTCTGCACCAACTCTGGTCTTCGCTGACAACCGCTGAAAAAGACCAACTCGAGCACATCACACGCAAGTTGCTCACTCGCCTGGATCAAATGGACGAAGACGGCACCATCCTTGAGGCGCTGCGCTAACGCTGAGATCCGCTCGAACATCCAGATTGAATAAGAATTCCGTCAGGCCGGCACGTCACACTGCTGGCCTTTCTGACAAAACAGGTCGGCCTTGCCGATATGAAATAATAAGATCGTGGAGAAAAGCATGAGCGCAAATGCGGAGAGTCAAACCCCGCAGCAACCGGTCAAAAAGAAAGGCAAACGCAAAGGCGCCCTTCTGCTGTTGACCTTGCTCTTTATTGTTATTGCCGTGGCATATGGGATTTATTGGTTTTTAGTACTGCGTCATTTTGAGGAAACCGATGACGCCTACGTGGCAGGGAACCAGGTTCAAATCATGGCGCAGGTATCCGGCAGCGTGACGAAAGTCTGGGCTGACAATACCGACTACGTCAAACAAGGGGATGTGCTGGTGACCCTCGATGCCACCGATGCCCAACAAGCATTCGAAAAAGCACAGACCGCGCTGGCCTCAAGCGTTCGCCAGACCCGTCAGTTGATGATCAACGGCAAACAACTACAGGCAAGTATCGAATTACAACGTACCGCTCTGGCTCAGGCACAAACGGATTTAAATCGCCGAGTGCCGCTGGGTAATGCTAATTTGATTGGTCGCGAAGAGCTGCAACATGCCCGTGACGCCGTCGCCACTGCGCAGGCGCAGTTGGATGTTGCTATTCAGCAATATAACGCCAACCAGGCGATGATTCTGGATACCCGTCTGGAAGATCAACCCGCGGTAAAACAGGCCGCCGCTGAGCTGCGTAACGCCTGGCTCGCGCTGCAACGAACCAAAATTGTCAGCCCGATCACCGGTTATGTTTCTCGCCGTGCCGTCCAGCCTGGCGCGCAAATAAGCCCGACGACATCACTGATGGCCGTGGTTCCGGCGACCGGTTTGTGGGTGGACGCAAACTTCAAAGAAACCCAGCTTGCGCATATGCGTATCGGCCAGACTGCGACTGTCGTCAGCGATCTTTACGGTGACGAAGTGAAATACACAGGCAAAGTGGTGGGTCTGGATATGGGTACAGGCAGCGCCTTCTCACTGCTTCCGGCACAAAATGCCACCGGTAACTGGATCAAGGTGGTTCAGCGTCTGCCGGTACGTATAGAACTCGATGCAAAGCAGTTGAGCGATCACCCGCTGCGTATCGGCCTCTCCACGTTGGTAAATGTTGATACCACCAACCGTGACGGCCAGGTACTGTCAAGCCAGGTTCGCACCAGCCCGGCGTATGAGAGCAGCGCACGTGAGCTTGACCTGCAACCGGTCAACACCCTGATTGAAAATATCGTGAAGGCCAACGCGGGTTAATCCGAGGTACGCGTAATGCAACAGAGAAAACCGCTGGAAGGGGCGCAACTGGTCATTATGACTATTGCGCTGTCGCTGGCGACCTTCATGCAGGTGCTGGACTCCACCATCGCTAACGTCGCGATCCCCACGATTGCCGGTAACCTTGGCTCCTCCCTGAGCCAGGGGACGTGGGTTATCACCTCTTTCGGGGTAGCAAACGCCATATCGATTCCGATAACCGGCTGGCTGGCGAAACGGGTGGGCGAGGTCAAACTGTTCCTCTGGTCCACCGTTGCTTTTGCTATCGCCTCCTGGGCGTGCGGTGTTTCCAGTAGCCTCAGCATGCTGATCTTCTTCCGTGTCATTCAGGGGATTGTCGCCGGGCCGTTGATTCCACTCTCACAGAGCCTGTTGCTGAGTAACTACCCGCCCGCTAAACGTTCGATTGCGCTGGCGTTGTGGTCAATGACGGTGATCGTCGCCCCCATTTGCGGCCCGATCCTCGGCGGTTATATCAGTGATAACTACCACTGGGGTTGGATCTTCTTTATCAACGTCCCTATCGGTGCCCTGGTGGTGCTGCTAACCCTGCAATCGCTGCGTGGTCGTGAAACGCGTACCGAACAACGCCGCATCGACGGTGTGGGGCTGGCGTTATTAATCGTGGGTATCGGTAGCCTGCAGGTGATGCTCGACCAGGGGAAAGAGCTGGACTGGTTCAATTCCCGCGAAATCATCATCCTGACGATTGTCGCCGTGGTATCGATAAGCTTTCTGGTGGTGTGGGAGTTGACGGATGAGAATCCGATAGTCGACCTGTCGCTCTTTAAGTCGCGAAACTTTACCATCGGTTGTTTATGTATCAGTCTCGCCTATATGCTCTATTTCGGCGCGATCGTGCTGCTGCCGCAACTGTTGCAGGAGGTTTATGGCTACACCGCAACATGGGCGGGACTGGCCTCTGCGCCAGTTGGGGTAATCCCGGTTCTTTTATCGCCGATCATTGGTCGTTTTGCTCATAAGCTCGATATGCGCAGGCTGGTCACATTCAGCTTTATTATGTACGCCGTCTGCTTCTACTGGCGCGCATATACGTTTGAGCCGGGAATGGATTTTGGCGCTTCCGCATGGCCGCAATTTATTCAGGGCTTCGCCGTGGCTTGCTTCTTTATGCCGCTGACGACGATTACGCTGTCCGGCCTGCCGCCAGAGCGCCTGGCTGCGGCGTCGAGCCTGTCGAACTTTACCCGAACGCTGGCGGGCTCCATCGGGACATCGATCACCACCACCATGTGGACTAACCGGGAATCGATGCACCACGCGCAACTGACCGAATCTGTCACCCCCTACAACCCGAACGCGCAGGAGATGTATAACCAGCTGCAGGGGTTAGGGATGTCACAACAGCAGGCATCCGGCTGGATAGCCCAGCAAATCACCAATCAGGGGCTGATTATATCCGCCAATGAGATTTTCTGGATGTCGGCCGGGGTATTTCTGGTCTTGCTGGGCCTGGTGTGGTTTGCCAGACCGCCATTTGGCGCGGGCGGCGGAGGCGGCGGCGCGCACTAAGCGCCGTCTGTTCTGACAGCCAAAATGGCCTGCCTGATTAGGGATCTTCGGATCCCTTTCTTATCCCCCTACGCGCAGGTGGTTGTTTTATCATCATAACGCGTGTATCTTTATGCCCGCCCCGAAATCTTCCATTCACCCTAACCGGTTCTGAGCAACGCGCTCAGGTTGTTTTTCCCTCTGACGTCGTCCACCCCTTTTGCGGGTGATTTTTATCCTCACATTTTTAACCCACTCAACCTGGCATTCGCACGCCGCGCGGGCGAACAATAATTACACAAAAATAATGGATTATCATGAATTCACAACGAAAATACGGGAGAACCTGGCACTATCCTTTCTCCCCTGGCACCACCAGCGATGACCGCATCAATGCCAGTTACTGGCGTGATATGCAGTCGATCGCGTCGCTGATCCATACGGAAAAGCTGGACGGTGAGAATAACTGCCTGAACCGCTACGGCGTTTTTGCGCGCTCTCACGCCACGCCTACCCAGTCCGCATGGACGCATAAAATTCGCCAGCGCTGGCAATTGCTGAAAAACGATCTCGGCGATCTCGAACTCTTTGGCGAGAACCTTTACGCGGTTCACTCCATCGAATATCACGCCCTCGAACAGGACTTTTTTCTGTTCGCCGTCCGCTGTCAGGACATATGGCTCAGTTGGGAAGAGGTCAAATTTTATGCCGCACTCTTTGATTTTCCCTGCGTTCCAGAGATGAATGGCCCGCAGCCAGGAAACGATGAAAAGGCCTGGCAGCGTGAGTTTCTGGCGCTAACAACCGGCAGTGGCGCATTTGCGCCCTGGGATACCCAGACTGGCAAGCCCTGTACGCTGGAAGGCGTGGTCAGCCGTAACAGTGAGGAATTTCCAGTTGATGAATTTGCGCATAATGTCTTCAAGTTTGTACGCAAAAATCATGTGAAAACCACCGAGCACTGGAAACGCAACTGGCAGCGCGCCCGTATGGCGTATGAGTTCACCGCAGGAGGCACACGATGATCTGGCAGCTAAGCGAAGACAAGCGTTGGCCTACTCTGCGTCAGCGCTTTAACTGGGTGGAGGAGATGCATCAGGTTCCGCAGGATCCCTTTCACCATGCGGAAGGCAATGTCGGTATCCACACCGAAATGGTCCTTAATGCATTGACGAAAATGGACGCATACCAGCAACTCCCCCACCAGCAGCAGGAAATCGTGTGGGCCGCGGCGCTACTGCACGATGTCGAAAAGCGCAGTACCACGCATCAGGACGATGAGGGGCGTATCCACTCACCAGGCCATGCTCGCAAAGGTGAACTCACTGCACGGCACATTTTGTGGCGAGATATCCCGACGCCCTTTGCCCTGCGCGAACAGATTGCGGCACTCGTGCGTCTGCACGGCCTCCCCTTATGGCTGCTGGAACGCCCATCGCCTGAGCGCTTACTGCTGAGTGCTGCGATGCGAATTGACACTCGCTTGCTGGCATTACTGGCGCGTGCCGATATGGAAGGACGTTATTGCGAGGACAAACAGGAGATGATCGACCGCATTGCTTTGTTTGAACTCTTTTGTCAGGAGCAGCACTGCTGGGGGCAAGCGCGCCCCTTTGTATCCGATATTGCTCGCTGGCACTACCTGACGCATGAGAACAGTCCGGCAGATTTTATCCCCTGGGACACCGGGCGTTTCGAAGTGACGTTGCTTAGTGCGCTGCCGGGTATGGGAAAAGATCGCTATATCAGCAAACATTGCCAGGGGATGGCCGTCATCAGCCTGGATGATATTCGCAGACAGCTGGGCGTAAGTCCCGCCGATCGCACGGCTACCGGGCAAGTCGTTCAACAGGCGAAAGAGGAAGCCCGCGTGTTACTGCGGCAAAAAATCCCCTTCGTGTGGAATGCCACGAACATCAGCCGACAACTCCGAACTCAGCTTATCAGCCTGTTCACGGCTTATGGGGCGAAGGTAAAAATCGTTTATCTGGAAGTGCCCTGGCCACAATGGAAAGCGCAAAATGCCAGTCGTCAGCATGCCGTACCGGAAGAGGTAATTCTGCGCATGGCATCAAGGCTGGAAGTTCCTCAGCCCGATGAAGCACATTGCGTTGAATATCGGGTAGTAGATGCCTGACCTGTAAGCGCCTCCAGTCAGGAGGCGCTTTTTTGGGTTATTTCACAATACCAAGAATTTCCATGGTTATCTCCGAGGCCACCCCTGGCGGCACGGTGCCGGGTATCCCCTGCTCACCATAGGCAAGTTCAATGGGAACAGTGATCCTGACCTTCCCCCCGCTGCCGACGCGCAGCACGCCTTGCTGCATTACTTCCGGAAGCTTGCTTACCCTACCCACTCGGATCTCCCCGCCAGACATTTTCTTTCCGGTACTGATTTTTTCATCAAGTCGGAAACGAATCGTATCGTTTACCGTTAACAGTGGTGTTTTGCCTTTTTTGACAACGAGATAAACCACACCATTTGGGGCCTGCTCAGCCCCTTTGGCTTTGGCAGCGCGTTCAACAAACTGGATGCTCTGTTTTTTATTGCGCTCCCGCTCACGCCCTTGCACTTCGGCCACCTGCTGATCAAAGCGGGTAAGGATGCGGCCAACGTCTTCTTCGCTCAGTTGCATTGTATTGGCGAGTTTATCTTTAAACCCCTGCAGGAAGGCCAGAGGCAAGAATTTGTGCCCTGCGTACTCCAGCGCCTTGAATTCGTGTGGAACTTTTACTGCATAATACGCACCGTAGGCGTAGTTTATTTTTGACTCTTCAGACTTGTGTGTTTTCAGCGAATAGGCAGACTGCTTTGCTTTAACCAGTTCAGGGGCAGCGGCATCATGCTCCTTTTGTAACGTGGACAGACTGGCCAGAGCCTGCTTTTTCTCTTCGTCGGCTTTTTTGGCCTGTTGCTCAAGCTCGCCAAGACGCGCGAGCTGCTCTGCAATCTTGTTGTTCGCACTATTCAGTTGTTCCAGCTGTTCGCTGTTTTGTTTACTGCAGTGCGCAAGTTGCGTGGTGAGTGCTTTCTCACTCCCGACCTGTGTCGCCAGTTGTTGTTCCAGCAGTGTTTTCTGACTGGCGGCCTCATTCAGACTCTGCTCGAGTGCGACGGTGCGTGCGGTATTCGCCTGCGCCGCTTTCTCAAGTGTTGCGATATTCTCACTTAGCACTGTGGTTTTCTGATTCGCCGCCGCCAGCTGGGTGCGCAGTTTTTCGGCTTCCGCCCGTTGCGTCGCCACTGTTTTATCACTGTCAGGCTGTTTCGCCAGTTGTTGTTCCAGCAGCGCTTTCTGGCTGACGGCCTCATTGGCAGCCAACTGCAAGCGGGTCATTTGCGTCTGTAATTCTTCTGCCCGCGCAGTCAGTACGCCAACCTGTTTTTCATAGCGACGCGCATTTTCAGCCAGCTGTTTCTCGCTGGCCAACAGTTGCTGGTGCAATTGTTTATTTTCATCTCTGAATGCTTCGGCCTGTTGCGTCGCAACGTCTGGTTGCCGATTTTTGAGTGCCTCATTCTGCTTACGAAGCGCCTGAAGTTCATGCTGTAAGGTACGAAGTTTACGTTTAAGCTGACTGAGTTCTGTTTGTTGCAGAGTACTCTTTTTGACTACAACGGTGCTTTTTGCCTGCGTGACAGGTTCAGAGCGCGTCAACAGGGGAACGGCAGGTATAACGCTGCCTGATTTATCGTCAGCATCGTTAAATAAAATATTCGGCTCGGGAGCCAACAGCCCTTCTCGTTGTAGTCGTTCAATTAATAACGTTGAGTCAGCTTCAGTTATTCCTGAGAATACCGCCCCCAATATCATTACGACAACAGATAATAAGTTTCTCATAATTTATTCAATTCATTTGCACGTTTTGACATATTGGCAAATACGGCGCTGCGTACACGAGCGCAAACAACATCGACTTTATCATTAAGCTCAAGCTTAATGATTTCCGCAGAATTACCCTCTATAAATCTCTGATTCTTTTTATATATTGCGTAGTTATTATTGATAACACTGAACTGGTGCTGAAACTTTTTAAAGGATGCGTTATCAAGTGATTTTAACGCCGTAAACATTTGATAACACTGCGTCTCTTTCTGTTTTCCCAATGTCAAAGGCAAGGGTTCCGGTGTTTTTGTTCCTGAGCACCCGACCAGCAGCAGTGAGAGTGTCATTATTAGTCCAACGTGCGATGACCGCATAATAGCCTCATACCTGAGCTTAACATTCCCTGTGAATGCATCCGCAATATGAATACATTCATTCCCGATTAATTACCAACCCCAAAATAATAAAAACAAAAGCTACCACGAGAGAAAAGAAATAACAATACAAAGAGATGAAGCAGTTGATTAGCCAATAGAGCATCATCAAACAAATCATTCAAAAAAGACATTTAAAACAGGATGACATTTATTATCAAAATAAAGCAATCACAGAATATAATTAATGCATATTGTAATAAATAAAATATGCGTACAGGTTCCAGCATGTTTACATCGGGCATCGTAGCAACGGTGTCCCTTTCTCACTAGTTTCTGTCCGCGGCGCTAAAGCATTACTTCCTTTCTGCCACCAGGATAATGTACAGACACAAGGAGAAGACCATGCTCAAAAACCCGGCAGAAAAATACCGCCCTTATACACCGATTTCCTTACCCGACCGTCGCTGGCCTGAAAAGCAGCAGACCCGTGCGCCACGCTGGCTGTCTACAGATCTGCGCGATGGCAACCAGGCGTTAGCAGAACCGATGGACAGTGAACGTAAGTTGCAGTTCTGGGAATTGCTCCTCGCCTGCGGTTTCAAAGAGATCGAAGTGGCATTTCCATCTGCATCGCAAACCGACTTTAACTTTGTACGCCAGTTGATTGAAGAAAACCGTATTCCGCAGGATGTGACTATTCAGGTATTGACCCAGGCGCGCGAGGATCTGATTCACCGTACCTTCGCATCGCTGCTGGGGGCACGCAGCGCCACCGTTCACCTCTACAATGCAACGGCACCGCTTTTTCGCAAACTGGTGTTTGGCATGGAAAAGGCAGACGTGATCGCTCTTGCCGTACGTTCTACGCGGCTCATTCGCCAGCTCTGTGAACAGCACCCACAAACCCGGTGGCAGTACGAATATTCCCCGGAAACCTTCTGTTTTACCGAGCCGGAATTCGCGCTGGAAATCTGTGAAGCCGTGGCCGATGTATGGGAGCCCTGCGCCGAACGCCCCATGATCATTAATCTGCCCGCGACGGTGGAGGTGAACACACCGAACGTTTACGCCGATCAGATTGAATATTTCTGCCGCCACTTTACCCGTCGTAAGGCGGTGAGCATCAGCGTCCATCCGCACAACGATCGCGGCACTGGCGTGGCAAGTGCCGAGCTGGCCCTGCTGGCGGGAGCCGATCGCGTTGAAGGTTGTCTTTTTGGCAATGGCGAACGTACCGGCAATGTTTGTCTGGTCACGCTGGCGATGAACCTTTACAGCCAGGGTATCTCACCGCAACTCGATTTCAGCAATATGCAGTACGTGGTCGAAACCGTAGAAAATTGTAATCAATTGCCTGTTCACCCTCGTCACCCGTGGGCCGGACGCCTGGCCTATACCGCTTTTTCCGGATCGCATCAGGATGCGATTAAAAAAGGCTTCGATGCCCGCAAGGCTGACGAGCGCTGGGAGATGCCTTATCTGCCCGTCGATCCGCAGGACATTGGTTGTACCTACGAAGCAGTAATCCGCGTAAACAGCCAGTCCGGTAAGAGTGGCAGCGCGTGGCTGATAGAGCAAAATCATGGACTGAAATTGCCCCGCGCGTTACAGCAGGATTTTAGCCAGCATGTACAGCGTGAAACAGACAGCCACGGCAAAGAGATGACGCAAAATGCGCTCTGGCAGCTCTTTCGTCAGCGCTACGGTCTTGTTGCGCAGCCTGCGCTGGCTCTGGTGGATTACAAAAGCGAAAGCCGCCAGGATGGTCAGTTACATTTGCAGGCCACATTGCTGCAAGAAGGAACCCAGCGGAAAATCGAAGCGCTGGGAAATGGCTTATTGTCTGCGGCAGCCGGTGCCTTAAGCCACCTGCTTAAAAAGCCTTTCAGCATTAAGGATTATCACGAACATACGCTCGGAGAACGTAGCGACAGCCGTTCTGTGGCCTACATTCACTGCCTGTATCCGGACGGCAGCGGAAGCTGGGGGGTCGGTATCGATAATGACGTGGCGAGGGCATCTTTACAGGCGTTGCTGAACGCGCTGAGCTAACACTACTCGTTTTCCTGAGCGCGGAAATAATCGCTGGGTGATATCCCCATCACCCGGCGAAACATCGCCGTAAATGCGCTGTGGCTGCCGTATCCCAGATCCAGCGCGACACGTAGCACCGAGTGACCTTGCGCCAGCCTGACCAGCGCTTCCATCAGCTTTGCCCGCCGAACCCACTCGCCATAGGTTAACGCCGTTTGCCGTTGAAAATGACGGTTGAGAGTCTTTTCACTCATGCTCATCAAAGCCGCCGCCTGCGCGCTGCTCCAGGGCTCGGCTATCGACTCGCGAATATGCCGACACAAATTTTTCAGCCCCTCGCTCTCCGGTTCCGGCAAGAAAAAAGGCAACACACGCATGCCGCGGATCTCATCCAGTATCAGTTCATAAACATGCTCATCGCGACTGGCAGGCGCATATTTTTCGGCAAGGGAAAACGAGGCAACAATCAATTCACGCAGCAACGGTGTGATTTGCACAATCTGGCAGGAGGCGGGTAAATCCGCGCGGGCAAGCGGGTCAATAAACAGCGTCCGTGCAGCAACTTTGCCCGTAATGCGAATCGCATGTTGGGTACCGGCAGGTAACCAGACGCCGCGCCCTGGCGGGACGACCCAGCAACCTGATGCAGTGTCCACCCGGACGACGCCACTTAAGATATGCAGCAATTGCGCGCAATCATGCTGATGCCACGGCTCACTTTCTCCGTGTTCATAATCATGGGCAAAGGGGACCAGAGGACGATGGGTAAAAGAGAAGGTTAAGGTAGTCGACATCTCTTAACCTCCTTTGCCCATCCCTCTCCCTGAGGGAGAGGGCGCATACGCACTAGATGTGCAGTTCCTGCAGTTTCTCTTTCGGCAACGCCAGCTCTTCGTTGCTGTTAACACGCACGTCTTTTTCGAGAATATGGCGCGCGATGTCCTGCGCTTCGCTCAGCGAGTGCATCTGATAGGTACCGCACTGATAGACGTTAAGTTCCGGAATCTGGTTCTGGTTCTGAACTTTCAGAACGTCTGCCATTGCCGCTTTCCAGGCATCGGCCACTCGTTGCTCGTCAGGCGTACCGATCAGGCTCATATAAAAGCCAGTACGGCAACCCATCGGGGAGATGTCGATAATCTCCACACCATTCCCATTGAGATGATCACGCATGAAACCCGCGAACAGGTGTTCCAGCGTATGGATGCCTTTTTCCGGCATGACTTCTTTGTTAGGCACGCAGAAACGCAGGTCGAAAACGGTAATGGCGTCGCCATGAGGAGTGTTCATGCTCTTTGCAACACGGACCGCAGGCGCTTCCATACGGGTATGATCGACAGTGAAGCTATCCAACAATGGCATTTAGTCACCTCCGCAGTGATTTTTTTAAAAATAAAATGAACTCTTCATTTAGATGCGAGTCTGAGTATATGAAAGACGCGCATTTGTTATCATCATCCCTGTTTTCAGAGATGAATATTTCGGCCACAGTAATGTGGCCTTTTTCTTTTCTGTCAGGCGTGTCTTGCGACAAGCGCCTCGAATGTTTCCGTATCCGACGCCTCAACCTCTTTCTGGCGTGCCCAGGAAACATCGCACTCTTTTCTGAAATCCTCTTCGCGCAAAATTTCCAGCGGTTCTTCGCGCAACATCGAACGATACTCTTCTGAGAGCGCTTTGCCCGTACCGCCAATGCCTTTATCAAGCATAGAACGCAAAATTCGCGCTGAGAATGTCAGTTCCGGGTTATCAAAACAAGCCAGCAGCTCATCGCAAACCTGTTCATATCCGTTGCCGCCGTACAGCCCATCAAGTGTCTGCGCGACACGTTTAAGGTCACGGAACAGATCTTTGCCGACCTGCGGCAGCGGGAACTGTGCTGCTTCGCAGCCCATTCCCAGCGTCAGGCCCGGTTTACGACCTTCCAGAATGACACGATTCCAGTTTTTACGCGTACAGAGCAGCTCATCGCTGCTCATTTCCGGCGCGTCCGCCAGTACACACCAGACCATAAACAGATCGAGGAAACGAACCTGCTGCTCATCCACGCCAATCGGGGTGAACGGGTTGATGTCCAGCGAACGCACTTCAATATATTCAATTCCGCCGCGCAACAGCGCATCTGACGGCGATTCACCGCTACGCGTTACGCGTTTCGGGCGTATCGGGGCATAAAGTTCGTTTTCAATCTGCAGAATATTGGTATTGATCTGCAGATACTTACCGTCTTTTTTCAGGCCAATCTTCGCGTATTCCTCAGATGGCGTTTTAATCGCGCGTTTCAGGGCCACGACGTAATCAGACAGATTGTTAAAGGTGATGCCCAGGTTGCTTTGCGATTTGTTGGTATAGCCCAGATCACTCAAACGCAGCGAAGTGGCATACGGCAGATAATACATGCCGCCAGGCGTCTTCTCGAAAGGCAGCGTCGACGGTTTACCCTGGAGAAAAGAGGGGCAAATCGCCGGGGACGCGCCAAACAGGTAAGGAATGACCCAACCAAAGCGGTAATAGTTACGAATCAGACGGAAATAACCGTCTGAAACGGATTCTTTGTCGGTTTCCCCGCATTTGGCTTCCCAGAAAGCCATCGGCAGAGAAAAGTTGTAATGCACGCCTGAAATGGTCTGCATCAATGCGCCGTAACGGTTTTTCAACCCTTCGCGGTAGAGCGTTTTCAGGCGGCCAATGTTCGACGAGCCGTACTGCGCCAGTTCGATTTCCTGACCGTTTTCGATATAGCACGGCATGCTCAGCGGCCACATGCGCTCGTCACCAATTTCACGCGCAGTAAAACGGTGGATATCACGCATGATGGTCAGCATATGCTGAATATCACCGTCTACCGGAGTGATAAACTCCAGCAACGCTTCGGCAAAATCTGTCGTAATCCATTTATGGGTCAACGCGGAACCAAGGGCGTGCGGATGACCGGTGGTTGCCAGCGTGCCATCTGCATTGACGCGCAACGTTTCGCGCTCAAGACCACGTTGAATGCCCTTAAGAGCCTGAGGATTTTTTTCCAGCCAGGACAATGCCTGTGATACGTCCGGGATCAAATTGACCTCCCGCCTGTAAAATTCATTTTATTAAGCATAATTGTAATGGTTGACGATTAAAGGTCACTCACTCAGTCCAATTAGTGCCACCACGTCATACCCTGAAGCGTTACGATGGCCAGGAGCACATAGCGTATCGCCTTCCCAAGGCACAAAAAAAATACCACTGGCCCCCAGGAGATGCGCATCCATCCCGCCAGCAGGCACAGCAAATCGCCGATTACAGGCATCCAGCTTAATAACAGTGTGGCTGCGCCATAGCGTCTTAGCCAACCTGTTGCTTTTTCCTGCCAGCGCGATTTTTCACGCAATGGAAAGAAACGCCCAAGAATAACGTTAGTCAGCCCTCCAAGGCTATTACCCATTGTTGCTATTAACACGAGTAGCCACGGCTGACTAAGGCCTGACAGCAGCATAGCAACCAGCACCACCTCAGAGTTGCCTGGAAGCAAGGTAGCGCTAAGAAAACTGCTGGCAAACAATGAAACAAGAGAAAGCGTTTCACTCACAACAGGCGCACATCCACGGCATCCATCCCGGCGGAGCGTGCTGCCTGCAGGCCAAAATCCGCATCCTCAAAAACCACGCATTTTTGCGGCGCGACACCCATTTTTTCCGCACAAAGCAAAAAGGTATCAGGCGCAGGTTTATGATTTTTTACATGATCGGCAGCGACCACAGCAGCGAAATAGTGACGCAAACCAAGATGGGATAACAGTGCTTCGGCGATTGCGCTTTCGCTCCCCGTCCCGACCGATAACGGACGGCGGCCATACCACGCTTTGACAACATCAATCAGCGGTAGCGGACGGACGGTATCCAGCAGCATCGCTTTCACCGCTTCTGTTTTTTCACGTGCAAGCGCATAAGGGTCCAGGTCGGACTGATTCAGTTCAATCACCGACTGGGCGATACGCCAGGTAGGAGAACCGTTCAGCGCGATCATCGCCTGTATATCGTAGCGCAGACCATAATGCTCCAGCACGTCATGCCAGGCTTTACGGTGAGTCGGTTCGGTATCCAGGATGGTGCCATCCATATCGAAAATCAGACCATCGTAACGTTCGTACATCGTGTTCTCATAAAGCGGATAACAAAACGTTACTTTATCGTAAACAAAGATTTTTGTCGCTGTCAGACGCAGAGACAACAAAGACGCCCTGTGGCGCCTTTGTGTTTTGCGAAGGATTATTTGATCCTCAAATCATTTTCAACCACGCGCACCCCAGGAACCCGGCGAGCGACCTCCACGGCGCGCTTCGCGCTTTCAGCAGATGAGACAAAACCACTCAATTGCACACGCCCTTTAAAGGTTTCAACGCTGATTTCCGATGATTTAATGTTTTTATCATTGAATAGCGCGGTTTTGACTTTGGTGGTCACAACGGTGTCGTCTATATAGCCGCCAGTGCTTTCCTTTTTAGATGAGCCCGCACAACCGCTCAGGGTCAGTGCGACAAGTAACATTGCGCAAAACGCAGAAATAGCGTTGAACCCTTTCATGATTTCTCTCCTTGCCTTTGCCTTACTCAATTCACATCGTGATAAGTAGATAAATTATAGAGGAAAGAACAGACTGCCAATAAAAATCCATTACGGAAGGAAAAGGGATCTGCAGAGAAATGGGGATACGAAAAATAAGGTGACAATGAAGAAAGTGCTGTTCTGGAGAAGATAGCGCATCCGGGAGGATGACTCACTTTGCTCGCCCTGGTGCTGGCGATTATTTCGCAGACCATGAAACAACAAGGCTGATGTTATTTTGGAGAAGATGGTGCATCCGGGAGGATTCGAACCTCCGACCGCTCGGTTCGTAGCCGAGTACTCTATCCAGCTGAGCTACGGATGCATTGGGATTTACTGCTAATTCAATGCCGCTTAACAGCGCCGCAACACTGATAAAGAGGGTGCATCCAGGAGGATGACTCACTTCGTTCGCCCTGCGGGCCGTTGTTGACGCAACGTTATCTTCCCTGGTGCTGGCGATTATCTCGCAGACCGTGAAACAACGATGCTGATGTTATTTCGGAGAAGATGGTGCATCCAGGAGGATTCGAACCTCCGACCGCTCGGTTCGTAGCCGAGTACTCTATCCAGCTGAGCTATGGATGCATTGAGATTTACTGCTAATTCGGTGCTGCTTAACAGGCCGCAACACTGATTAAGATTGTGCATCCAGGAGGATGACTCACTTCGTTCGCCCTGCGGGCCGTTGCTGACGCAACGTTATCTTCCCTGGTACTGGCGATTAACTCGCAGACCATGAAACAACAATGCTGATGTTATTCCCGAGAAGATGGTGCATCCAGGAGGATTCGAACCTCCGACCGCTCGGTTCGTAGCCGAGTACTCTATCCAGCTGAGCTATGGATGCATCAGAATTTACTGCTTTACTACCGATTCAATGTTGCTCAACGCGCCGCAACACTGAGAAAGATGGTGCATCCAGGAGGATTCGAACCTCCGACCGCTCGGTTCGTAGCCGAGTACTCTATCCAGCTGAGCTATGGATGCAAATGGCGGTGAGGCGGGGATTCGAACCCCGGATGCAGCTTTTGACCGCATACTCCCTTAGCAGGGGAGCGCCTTCAGCCTCTCGGCCACCTCACCACACGCCTCTTACGAGTGCTTCGAAGAACTTGTTTCTGCTCATCGTCGCTGCGTGGCGCACATATTACTTTCTGAGACTTATAAGTCAAACAATTTTTCCAGCCCCTGAATCGTTTGCACACTTCGCAGACAATTAGCCGGATAAAAACGCAAAAAGGATGTTTTATCAGCAGAAATTAGATGTTATGCACCTGATGTCAGTGGAGACAAAAACCTGAGAAAGAGGAGCGACAAAAGAGGGAGTGAAATAAAAAGGTAACGCGAACAGGAGAGAATCGGGGAGAGATGTTGCGTCTCGCCGGGGAGGCGAGACGCGGTAATATCAATAACTGGACTGCTGTGATTTTTCAGCCTGGATACGCTGGTAGATTTCTTCACGATGAACAGATACTTCTTTAGGAGCGTTAACGCCAATACGTACCTGGTTACCTTTAACCCCTAAAACAGTCACAGTGACCTCATCCCCAATCATGAGGGTCTCACCAACTCGACGAGTCAGAATCAGCATTCTTTGCTCCTTGAAAGATTAAAAGAGTCGGGTCTCTCTGTATCCCGGCATTCTCCATCATATAACGCCAAAAAGTAAGCGATGACAAACACGTAAAGTGTAAGCAGTCACGGCATCACATTCTGTTAGACGTAAGTTTAGCCGATATACACAACTTCAACCTGACTTTATCGTTTTCAATAGCGTAGTGGCAAGAACGCCATGGCGACAAGGCCATGGCGACTGCTATTCGCTTTGTAATTTTTACAGTTTCGCGCCTACCCAGCCTTTTACGCTGGACATTGCTGCAGGAAGCGCTGCCACGTCCGTGCCGCCAGCTTGCGCCATATCCGGACGCCCGCCGCCTTTACCGCCCACTTGCTGGGCAACCATTCCAACCAGTTCCCCTGCTTTGACGCGATCGGTCACATCCTTAGACACACCCGCAATCAGAGAAACCTTACCTTCTGCCACTGTGGCCAGAACGATTACGGCAGAACCTAATTGGTTCTTGAGATCGTCGACCATGGTACGCAGCATCTTCGGTTCAACACCCTCCAGCACGCTGACAAGGAGTTTAACGCCGTTGATATCCTCAGCCTTCCCAATCAAGCTTGCGCTTTCCTGAGCGGCCTGTTGTTCTTTAAGCTGTTGTATCTCTTTTTCGAGCTGACGGGTACGCTCCAGCGCGGAACGCACTTTGTCACCGAGATTGGCGCTATCGCCTTTCAACAACTGTGCAATATCATGCAACTGGTCGCTTTGCGCATGCAATGCCGCAATTGCGCCTTCGCCGGTCACGGCTTCAATACGACGGACGCCCGCGGCAGTGCCTGACTCAGACACAATACGGAACAAGCCGATATCGCCCGTACGTGACGCGTGAGTGCCACCACACAGTTCAGTGGAGAAATCACCCATGCGCAGAACACGCACGCGGTCATCATATTTCTCACCAAACAGCGCCATTGCGCCAGATGCTTTTGCCGCGTCAATATCCATGATGTTGGTTTCGACAGGCAGGTTACGACGAATTTGCGCGTTCACCAGATCTTCTACCGCACGGATTTCAGACGGCTTCATCGCTTCAAAATGTGAGAAGTCGAAACGCAATGCCTTGTCGTTAACCAGTGAGCCTTTCTGCGCCACATGCGTACCCAACACTTCGCGCAACGCGGCATGCATCAGGTGCGTCGCAGAGTGGTTCAGACGAATACGTAAACGACGGGCCTCATCCACCTCAGCTTTAACGCCGTCGCCCACTTTCAGCGAACCTGCGGTAACGCGACCCAGATGACCAATGGCCTGGCCATATTTCTGCGTGTCGTTGACGGTGAAGGTAAAGCCATTGCCTTTCAGTTCGCCTTTGTCACCCACCTGACCACCGGATTCGGCATAGAATGGGGTCTGATCCAGAATCACGACGGCTTCCTGGCCGGCATTAACCGCATCAACGGCTTTACCATCAACAAACAGCGCGGTCACTTTACCGGTCAGTTCCAGATGGTCATAGCCTTTAAATTCTGAGCTGCCGTCGACGCGGATCATCGCATTATAGTCAGCGCCAAAACCGCTGGATTCACGCGCACGACGACGCTGTTCTTCCATTGCGGCTTCAAAGCCTTTTTCGTCAACTTTCAGATTACGCTCGCGGCATACGTCGGCCGTCAGATCCACCGGGAAACCATAGGTATCGTACAGGCGGAAAGCGGTTTCGCCGTCCAGCGTGTCGCCTTTGAGTTTCGCCAGTTCTTCGTCCAGCAGCGCCAGACCACGCTCCAGCGTACGGGCAAACTGTTCTTCTTCGGTTTTCAGAACTTGCTCAACCTGCGTTTGCTGGCGTTTCAGTTCTTCACCAGCAGATCCCATTACGTCGAGCAGCGGACCAACCAGTTTGTAGAAGAACGTATCCTTCGCGCCCAGCATGTTGCCGTGACGGATTGCACGACGAATGATACGACGTAGCACATAGCCACGGTTTTCATTCGAGGGGATTACGCCATCAGCAATCAGGAAGGCACAGGAACGAATATGATCCGCGATCACACGCAGGGATTTGTTACTCAAATCGGTTGCGCCGGTCACCTCAGCTACCGCTTTGATAAGTTTGCTGAACAGATCGATTTCGTAGTTGGAATTCACATGTTGCAGCACAGCGGTGATACGTTCGAGACCCATGCCCGTATCAACGGACGGTTTCGGCAGTGGCTCCATGGTACCGTCAGCCTGACGGTTGAACTGCATAAAGACGATGTTCCAGATCTCAATGTAACGGTCACCGTCTTCTTCCGGGCTTCCCGGAGGGCCACCCCAGATGTGGTCGCCGTGGTCGTAGAAAATCTCGGTGCAAGGGCCGCATGGACCGGTATCGCCCATCTGCCAGAAGTTATCGGAAGCATAAGGTGCGCCTTTGTTGTCTCCGATACGGATAATGCGCTCGCGCGGAATTCCGACTTCTTTTTCCCAGATTTCGTAGGCTTCGTCGTCGGTCTCGTACACCGTCACCCACAGACGCTCTTTCGGCAGTTTGAACCAGTTATCACCGGTCAACAGCTCCCATGCGTACTGGATAGCATCGTGTTTGAAGTAGTCGCCGAAGCTGAAGTTGCCCAGCATTTCGAAGAAGGTATGGTGTCGCGCGGTGTAACCGACGTTTTCCAGGTCGTTGTGTTTACCACCCGCACGCACGCAGCGCTGTGCGGTCGTTGCACGGGAATAATTACGCTTGTCGAGCCCAAGGAAGACATCCTTGAACTGGTTCATCCCGGCGTTAGTAAACAGCAGAGTCGGGTCGTTATTCGGCACAAGGGAGCTGCTCGCAACTACCTGATGGCCCTTGCTATGGAAAAAATCGAGAAACGCCTGACGGATCTCAGCGGTGCTCTTGCTCATAATTATCCTGAAATCAAGCTAACGAAATGTCGTAACGGATTACTGCCCTTTGACAGACAGCAACCCGCTACTGGAAAAAGTGGGAATAAGATAAGTTTTCTTTACTGCGAAGTAAAATCCCGTATGCGGTCAACCGGCAAAATTTCGCCAGATTTCCTGAATATCTTCCAGTAAATAACCGCGATAGAGTAAAAAGCGTTGCACTTTTACTTTTTCCGCAAAGGCCACGGGTAGCGGCTCGCCGAATTTACGCTGCGCCTGTTCCCGGGCAAGTTCGCACCAGTCGATATCGCATTCTCGCATCGCGCTTTCGCTGACATCCCGCGTCAGCCCTTTCTGGCCCATCTCCTGGCGGATACGTGCAGGGCCATAGCCTTTGCGACTGCGGCTGGCAATGAACTGACGGGCAAAGCGCGCATCGTCGAGGTAGTTATTTTCCATGCACCAGGCAATAACTTTGTCGACATCTTCCGGCGTGGCGTCCGTTTTTTCCAGACCATTTTTGCCCATGACAGGGGCGGTAAGTTTTCTGCGAAGTTCCTGTTCCGCATGATCACGCATAGCCAAAATGCGTAAGGCGCGGTCAAGCAAGCGGGCACAGGCAGAGCGTCGGGGCGTGTTGTCAGACATGGTTAAATCCTGGCAGACTCTGAAAAACAAAAGGGCTGCATCCGCAGCCCTTGATTGTCATTCAGATTATCAGAAATCTTCGTTGGTTTCTTCGACACCTTCACCGCTGTCGTCCACCGAGAAATCGGCGCCAGATGAAGGATTGCTGAGCAGGATCTCACGCACTTTCTTCTCGATTTCTTTCGCCGTTGCCGGGTTTTCTTTCAGCCAGTTTGTCGCATTCGCTTTACCCTGACCGATTTTCTCACCGTTGTAGCTGTACCAGGCGCCCGCCTTTTCAATCAGCTTCTCTTTCACGCCCAGGTCAACCAGCTCGCCGTAGAAGTTGATACCTTCGCCGTAGAGGATCTGGAACTCAGCCTGTTTGAACGGTGCAGCGATTTTGTTTTTCACCACTTTCACACGGGTTTCGCTACCCACCACGTTGTCGCCCTCTTTCACCGCGCCAACGCGACGAATGTCCAGACGAACAGAAGCGTAGAATTTCAGCGCGTTACCACCGGTGGTGGTTTCCGGGTTACCGAACATCACACCAATTTTCATACGGATCTGGTTGATAAAGATTAGCAGCGTGTTGGACTGTTTAAGGTTACCCGCCAGTTTACGCATCGCCTGGCTCATCATACGTGCCGCGAGGCCCATGTGAGAGTCGCCGATTTCGCCTTCGATTTCTGCTTTCGGTGTCAGCGCCGCAACGGAGTCGACAACGATAACGTCAACGGCACCAGAGCGGGCCAGCGCATCACAGATTTCCAGCGCCTGCTCACCGGTATCCGGCTGAGAACACAGCAGGTTATCGATATCCACACCCAGCTTGCGTGCATATACAGGGTCCAGCGCATGTTCGGCGTCGATAAACGCACAGGTTTTGCCTTCACGCTGCGCTGCGGCGATAACCTGCAGGGTCAGCGTCGTTTTACCGGAGGATTCTGGCCCATAAATTTCAACAATACGGCCCATTGGCAGACCGCCCGCACCCAGTGCGATATCCAGCGAAAGTGAACCGGTGGAGATCGTTTCGACATCCATAGAACGGTCTTCACCCAGACGCATGATGGAGCCTTTACCGAATTGCTTTTCGATCTGACCCAGTGCTGCCGCAAGCGCCTTTTGTTTGTTTTCGTCGATAGCCATTATTACTCCTGTCATGCAAGGTGAAGCGACTATGCTCCGCCGTGAATTTCTGTTCTGTTGTCGCAATTATACTGTATGGTCATACAGTATCAAGTATTTTGTAGAAAATGTTGCCACAGTGTTTGCAACGCATACACCGTCGCCTGACGACGCACCGCTTCGCGGTCGCCATCGAAGCGCTCGCGACGGGTAATCCCCTGCCCGCTTACGCTGGCAAAACCAAACCACACGGTGCCGACAGGCTTGCTGTCGCTGCCCCCGTCAGGCCCGGCAATGCCGCTTATAGAAATGGCGAAATCCGCCCGTGCAGCTTTTAGCGCGCCAATTGCCATCTCCACCACTACAGGTTCACTCACTGCACCCTGTGCTGCGAGCGTTTCTGCCTTAACGCCAATCATCTGCGACTTGGCCTCATTACTGTAGGTGACAAAGCCACGCTCAAACCAGGCGGAACTCCCGGCGATATCGGTAATGGCTTTTGCCACCCAACCGCCCGTACAGGACTCCGCCGTGGTGACGGTTGCGCCGCGTGCCTTGAGCGCCAGCCCCACACGCTCACTCAGTTCCCTTAATTCGCTGTCAGTCATAGTGACCCCTGTCGTGCAAAAACCGTGGCGGAAAAGATACCACTTTCAGGATAAAGGTGGGGATGCGGTGACGAATTTACGAGGAGGCTTCAGAAAAAAGCCAGCTTACGCTGGCTTAGCGCGGTTATTTCATGCTGTTGGCGATAGTTTCAACGTTATGGCGAAACGCTTTGACGTAGGAGTCCGCCACGCCGCCTTTTTTGCTCAGAGCCTCAGGATAGAGTTCCCCGCCAGGCTGTGCACCGGTCGCGCTGGCAATCTGTTTGACCAGGCGCGGATCAAGCTGGTTTTCCATAAACCAGGTATGTACGCCGTCGGCTTTGATCTGCTTAATCAACTCAGCCACCTGCTGCGCACTGGCTTCACTTTCCGAAGAGATACCCTGCGGCGCCAGGAAGGTCACGCCGTATGCGCGGCCAAAGTAACCAAAGGCGTCATGGCTGGTCAGCACTTTGCGTTTCTCTTGCGGTACCGCGTCAAACTGGGTTTTCGCCCAGCTATCCATCTGCTGTACCTGGTCAATATAACGCTGTCCGGTGGCTTTCAGCGCCGCTTCATCCTGCGGGTCGGCTTTGACATAGGCCGCCAGGATATTTTTCGCATAGCGCGCGCCGTTAGCCGCACTGTTCCAGGCATGCGGGTCAGTCACGGTTTTGCCCTCTTCTTCGAGCGTGTGCGTTGAAACGCCCTCAGAAGCGACAACGACCACGCCTTTGAAACCAGACGCTTTGACCAGTCGATCCAGCCAACCTTCCAGCCCCAGACCATTGACCACCACCACATCGGCCTTATTGAGCAGCGCGCTGTCTTTGGCGCTCGGCTCGAAGGTGTGCGGGTCGCCATCCGGCCCGACCAGCGTGGTGACTTTCACGTGCTCGCCCCCTGTTTTGGCGGCGATATCCCCCAGTACCGAGAAACTGGCGACCACGTTCAATGTTTTCGCCATTACATTTTGCGTCATCAGCCCAAGCGCTAATGCCAGAACCACACCTGCCTTTTTCATTATGTCTCCTTGCCTGGTTTTTGTGCGCGTAACGTGCTGCGCACGCCGAATAAGATGGAAAAAATAAAAACGACGCTCGCGGTTAGGACGATAGACGGCCCTGCCGGCAACCCTGCCATCCACGAAAGACTCAGTCCAAACCATGCGCACAGCGCACCGCTAACGCCTGCAAATAACAGCAGGCCAGGTAATGTCCTCGCCCAGCAGCGTGCCGCTACCGCCGGTAAAATCATCACCCCCACCGCCATTAATGTGCCCAGCACCTGAAACCCGGCGACGAGGTTTAGCACCAGTAATGCCAAAAACAGGCTATGGAACAGGGCGGGAAGCCGCGGTGCGTTTATCTGCAAAAAACGGCTGTCGAAGGCCTCGCTCACCAGCCCGCGATAAAACAGCGCCAGACAGAGCAGCGTCAGGCTGGCGACGCCCGCGACAAACAGCGCCGCGTCCCGATCGACCGCCAGCACCGAGCCAAACAGTAAATGCAGCAGATCAACGCTTGAGCCGCGCAGCGACACCAGCGTCACGCCCAGCGCTAATGAGGCGAGATACAAACCGGCAAAGCTGGCATCTTCTTTCAATGGCGTACGTCGGCTGATAATCCCGGCCACCAGCGCCACGATAATCCCGGCGAAAAAACCACCCAGACTCATGGCCAGTAATGACATGCCGTTGAGGAGATAACCTGCCGCCACGCCGGGTAATATCGCGTGTGAGAGTGCATCACCCATCAGGCTCATTCGCCGCAGTTGCAGAAATACGCCAAGCGCCGTGGTGCTGACGGATAACGCCAGGCACACCACCAGCGCGCGACGCATAAAACCAAACTCAATAAACGGCTGGAAAAAGAGATGCCATATCATGCCAGGCACGCTCCGTTGTTCTGCATTGAGGTCAATGCGGTTGCTCCCCAATGGGCGCTTTCCGTGTCCAGGCGTAGCGTCTGGGGGAAGTAGCGTTTGACGCGTTCGCTGTCGTGCAACACGGCGAGAATGGTTTGCCCCTGCTGATGCATATCGACAATCTGCTCCATAAGCACCTGGCTTGTGGCCTCATCAATGCCGGTAAAGGGTTCATCGAGCATGACAAGCGGTGCCTGCTGCAGCCACATGCGGGCAAAGAGCATGCGCTGAAACTGGCCGCCGGAGAGCGCTTCAACGGTGGTTTTGGCCATATTCAACATCCCGACTCGCTCCAGCGCTTCGCAGACATGCGCTCTGGCCTGGCGATTGAGACCGCGAAACAGCGAGATACGCGGCCAGGCCCCCATGCTCACCACATCCTGAACCGTAATCGGGAAATGCGGGTCCAGCGTCTGCCGCTGCGCCAGCCAGCCAATCACCGGGCGCGAAGGAGACCAGCGCAGCGTGCCGCTGACCGGCGGCAGTATGCCTGCCAGCGTTTTGAGTAACGTCGATTTACCGCAGCCATTGGCGCCGACAATCGCGGTCATGCTTCCGGCTTCAATCACGCCACACAAAGAGGGGGTAATGGCCTGCGAGCCGTAGCCCGCCACCAGATGATCAAGTGTAATCATGCCAGTGCCACCGACCATGCGGTTAGCAACCAAAGCGCAACCAACAGCGCCGTAGCCAGTCCAAGCCGGACCACGCTGGCGCAGGCGAAAAGGGTTAAATCCATCATCACTGAACCTTTAATATGTTATAACATAACAATAATCAGAAGCGACAATGAAGTAAATGGGAATTTAATGGGGGGAGTACGTCGAAATGTTTCTGCCCCTCCCACAGGAAGGGGCAGACAATTAGCGAACGCGCGCCAGCGCAACCGCCTGACCAAGCTGCCAGACCGCCATCGCGTAGTGCGTGCTGCTGTTGTAACGGGTGATGGTGTAGAAGTTGGGTAAGCCGTACCAGTACTCATAACTGGTGCCAACATCCAGACGCAACAGGCTGGCCTGTTGATGGTTCCCCAACGGTTGTTGCGGTGTTAAGCCCGCTGACGCCAGTTGCGCCACGCTGTAGTTGGTTTTAAAGCCATTCGCCAGCCCCGGCGCCTGGCCATTCGCTGGCACCGCCACCAGATCGCCTTTCACCCAGCCATGTTCTTTGAAGTAGTTTGCCACGCTACCGATGGCATCGACCGGGTCCCACAGATTGATATGCCCGTCGCCATTAAAATCAACGGCATACTGTTTGTAAGACGACGGCATAAACTGGCCGTAGCCCATCGCACCGGCGAAAGAACCTTTCAAATCGAGCGGATCATCACTTTCATCTCGCGCCATCAGCAGGAACGTTTCCAGTTCGCTGGAGAAATACGCGGCGCGACGTGGATAGTCGAAGGAGAGCGTCGCCAGCGCATCAAGGATACGCGTTTTGCCCATCACGCGGCCCCATCGGGTTTCGACGCCGATAATGCCTACGATAATTTCCGGCGGTACACCGTACACCATCCATGCGCGATTCAGCGCGTCTTCATATTGGTTCCAGAACGCCACGCCGTTTTGCACGTTATCCGGGGTGATGAACTGGCTGCGATAACGCAGCCATGCGCCATTCGGTCCAACCGGTGCCGGGCCGGTTGGCGCCTGCCTGTCCATCAGGCGCAGCACGTAATCGAGTCGCTTCGCCTGAGAGAGAATTTCGTGTAACTGCTGACGATCAAAGCCGTGCTTGCTCACCATCTCATTGATGAACTGCTCCGCCGCCGGGTTATTGGCGAAGTCACCGCCCATCGCCATCACATTGTGTTGCGGTTTGAGCAGGAAACCGCCAGAGGGTTCTGCGGGCTGACCGGTTATCACACCGTCGGTGGATGCTGCGGTTTGATGAGGTTTGCTGCTGCAGGCGGCAAGTAAAACGAGCGCAGGGAGGAGCGCTGCGTAACGACGCTTAAACATGGGACATCCATTTAACGATTCATTCAACCAGGAGGAATTATGGTAAAGCATGCGGGCTTCCACAAGGAAGCGGCTTCCATGTTTCTTCTCTCTCCTCTTATCTGAAATGCCGCGTTTTTCTTCACCTCTCATTTTTTACCTGCCAAAAACTTTCACAATGATCATTTTATCTTTCATATTGAGATCTAAATAACACTTTTTAACCTTTCATAGTGATTATTATAAGTCTCAGTTTTGCAACAACGAGAAAACCCTACAGGAGAGAACAATGATCGAAACCATTACTCATGGTGCCGAATGGTTCATCGGGCTGTTTCAGAAAGGCGGGGTTGTGTTTACCGGGATGGTGACCGGTATTCTGCCGCTGCTGATAAGTCTGCTGGTTATCATGAACGCACTGATCAATTTCATTGGTCAGCATCGTATTGAACGGTTGGCGCAACGCTGCGCCGGTAACCCGGTAACCCGTTATCTGTTGCTACCGTGCGTGGGCACATTTGTTTTCTGTAACCCCATGACCCTGAGTCTTGGGCGTTTTATGCCGGAACGTTACAAACCCAGTTATTACGCGGCCGCGTCTTACAGTTGCCACTCAATGAATGGCCTCTTCCCCCACATTAACCCCGGCGAGTTGTTCGTCTATTTAGGCATTGCCAATGGCCTGACCACCCTCGGCCTGCCGCTGGGGCCGCTTGCCGTCAGTTATCTGCTGGTAGGCCTGGTCACCAACTTCTTCCGTGGCTGGATTACCGATCTGACAACCGCGATTTTTGAGAAAAAAATGGGCATTGAGCTTGAACAGAAAGTACAACTGGCAGGAGCGACATCATGAGCCGCATTGTGATTGAAAAAGGGACCGGCGGCTGGGGTGGCCCACTGGCACTCGATCCCTCCATGAACAAAAAAATTGTCTACATCACGGCTGGGACGCGTCCGGCGATCGTCGACAAACTGGTACAAATGACCGGCTGGGAAGCGGTTGACGGTTTTAAAGAAGGGGAACCTGCCGAAGCAGAAATCGGCGTGGCCGTCATCGACTGCGGCGGTACATTACGCTGCGGCATTTACCCGAAACGGCGCATTCCCACCATCAATATCCATGCCACCGGCAAGTCCGGACCGCTGGCGCAGTACATCCTGGAAGATATCTATGTCTCTGGCGTAAGAGAAGAAAATATCTACTGGCAGGACGGCGAACTCACCGGGAAACCGGCGCAACGCGAAACAAGCGCCCGCCATTACGACAGTAGCAAAAAAATAACCGAACAGAGCGATGGCCTGCTGGCCAAAGTCGGCATGGGCATGGGCTCTGCCGTCGCCGTACTCTTCCAGGCCGGACGCGACACCATCGATACGGTGCTGAAAACCATCCTGCCGTTCATGGCGTTCGTCTCGGCGCTTATCGGGATCATTATGGCGTCCGGTTTGGGGGACTGGATAGCCCACGGTCTGGCACCCCTTGCCAGCCATCCGTTAGGGCTGGTGACGCTGGCGCTGATTTGTTCTTTCCCTCTGCTGTCGCCGTTCCTCGGCCCAGGGGCCGTCATTGCCCAGGTGATCGGCGTATTGATTGGCGTGCAAATTGGCCAGGGAAATATCCCGCCACACCTTGCCCTGCCAGCCCTGTTCGCCATTAACGCCCAGGCGGCATGTGATTTTATCCCCGTTGGGCTGTCACTGGCAGAAGCACGCCAGGACACCGTGCGCGTCGGTGTGCCGTCCGTACTGGTTAGCCGCTTCTTGACCGGTGCGCCAACGGTGCTCATCGCCTGGTTTGTCTCAGGCTTTATTTATCAATAAGAGGTTGCTCATGAGTGTCATTTACCAAACCACGATTACGCAGATTGGCGAGTGCGCGCGCGATGCGCTTAGCGACCGGATGTTGATTACCTTCCGGGAAGGCGCGCCCGCCGATGTGGCTGAGTTTTGCTTTATCCACTGTCATGGCGACTTTTGCGGACAGCTTAAGCCTGGCGCCCGCTTCGAACTGGGCGATAAGCAGTATCCGGTCACCGCCGTCGGTGAGGTGGCGGAGCTGAATCTACGTGAGCTTGGCCATATTACCCTGCGCTTCGATGGACAGACGCAGGCCGAATACCCCGGCACGGTGCACGTCGCAGGTGACGTGCCGGAGAGCATTAATCCTGGTTGCACACTGAAATTTGTCGCTTAAGTCGTAAGGAGAAAAGTATGAAACAGGTTGCCGTTGTCATTGGCGGGGGGCAAACGCTCGGGGCGTTCCTCAGCCGTGGGCTGGCCGCAGAGGGTTATCGCGTGGCGGTAGTGGATATTCAAAGTGATAAGGCCGCTACCGTGGCGCAAGAGATTAACGCCGAGTTCGGCGAAGGCGCGGCCTACGGTTTTGGCGCTGATGCCACCAGCGAGCAGAGCGTACTGGCGCTCGCCCGCGGCGTGGATGAGATCTTTGGCCGCACGGATTTACTGGTTTATAGCGCGGGCATTGCCAAAGCGGCGTTTATCAGCGATGTGCAGCTCGGGGATTTTGACCGCTCATTGCAGGTTAATCTGGTGGGATATTTCCTCTGTGCCCGCGAATTCTCACGCCTGATGATCCGCGACGGCATTAAGGGACGCATTATTCAGATCAACTCGAAGTCCGGTAAGGTGGGCAGCAAGCACAACTCCGGCTACAGCGCGGCAAAATTTGGCGGCGTGGGCCTGACACAGTCGCTGGCGTTGGATCTCGCGGAATACGGGATTACCGTTCACTCGTTGATGCTGGGTAACCTGTTGAAATCACCGATGTTCCAGTCCCTGATTCCGCAATATGCCAGCAAACTGGGGATTGCCGCCGAGAAAGTTGAGCAGCATTACATCGATAAGGTCCCGCTAAAACGCGGTTGCGATTATCAGGATGTGCTGGATGTGCTGCTGTTTTACGCAAGCGCAAGAGCCTCTTACTGTACCGGGCAGTCGATCAATATTACCGGCGGGCAGGTGATGTTCTGACAGAAGGATCCCCGGTGGCGCTGCGCTTACCGGGGCTACCAGATCGTAGCCCGGACAAAGCGTTTACGCCGCCATCCAGGAGATCCCCCGGCGGCGCTGCGCTTACCGGGGCTACCAGATCGTAGCCCGGACAAGGCGTTTACGCCGCCATCCGGGAGATTCCCGGCGGCGCTGCGCTTACCGGGGCTACCAGATCGTAGCTCTGACAAGGCGTTTACGCCGCCATCCGGGAGATTCCCCGGTGGCGCTGCGCTTACCGGGGCTATCAGATCGTAGCCCGGACAAGGCGTTTACGCCGCCATCCGGGAGATTCCCCGGCGGCGCTACGCTTACCGGGGCTACCAGATCGTAGCCCGGACAAGGCGCTTGCGCCGCCATCCGGGAGATTCCCCGGCGGCGCTGC
>OKWV01000080.1_pt1 | contig 73230 bp, 93 predicted proteins | sample 1607231 | NCBI WGS metagenome assembly OKWV01 (sample SAMN07501066, study PRJEB24779) | human gut metagenome | isolation source: stool | host: human infant | place: USA: Pittsburgh, PA | reverse complement strand
CTGTAGCCCTGGTAAGCGCAGCGCCACCGGGGATAATTCCCGGATGGCGGCGCAAGCGCCTGATCCGGGCTACGTTTTCCATACGAGCAGAGAGGGCCGGGGTGCAGGCACCCGGCCGCACCCCTCTTTCCTTTCACCCCATCAAGCTGACATGCGCTGCCACAATCCGCCAGCCATAGGGAAACTTCACCCAGGTTTGCATCTGGCGGCCTACTCGTTCACTGTTCTCGCGCGTAAACTCCGTGCTCGCGACCGCCATATCCTCACCGTAGGTGGTGATCGTGGTGTTACGCAGCAGCCTGTCCAGCCCGGCTGACGGACGGGCGTTGCGAAACTCACGAATCGCTTCAATGCCGTACAGATTTTCCGTTGCGCCATAGCGGACGGTTCGCGGATCTGCCCAAAAAAGCTCATCCAGCACGGCCACATCATTACTGATAAGCGCCTGCTCATAACGGTAAAACGCAGCGGTGACCTCATTCAACACGGTCGGACGGTCAATATGTTCTCTGTTCATCATGCTTCCTGTGGGTAAAGAATGCCCGCCTGCTCCAGCCGCCACGCCGCCTGCAGGCAGCGCGACTCCTGCCAGGGGGCAGCAATAATCTGTACGCCAATCGGCAATCCCGAGGCGGTTTTTACGGGTACGGTGGCAACCGGCAGACCTAAAAACGAGATGGGCTGCGTCAGCATCCCCATACTGGCTTTGATCGGTAAATCGGTGTGGTTAATGCGCATGGTATTCTCGCCAATCGGCGTCGCACTGCTGGGTGTCGCCGGAGCCAGAAGCAGATCCACGTCGTTAAACAGCGGCAGCGTTTGATCGCGAAACCAGGCGCGAAAACGCTGTGCCTGGGTATACCAGGCCGAGGGCGTCATTGCGCCTGCCAGCAGACGCTCACGGGAATTTGGCTCGAACTTATCGGCATCCGTTCGCAGCGCCGGGAGATAATGGTTGCCCCCCTCTGCCGCAGAAAGCAAAAATGCGGCAGAACGGGCCAGTTCCGCTTCCGGCAATACCCGCGTCTGATTGGCTCCCAGCGCCTGCGCCACCGTGTTGACGGCGGCACGGGCATCGGTAGTACACCAGGTTGTAAAATAGCCCTCCAGCACGGCACAGCGTAGCGTCCCCGCAGCGGATAACGCTGGCAGAATAGCGACCGGCTCGCGTGCGGATTGCCAGTTGTCTTCCCCGTCATGTCCCAGCAGCGCGTCATAGACGCAGGCCAAATCCTCCACGTTTCGTGCCAGCGGGCCAATGTGGTCCAGGCTGGCAACAAACGGATGGCTGCCGCTGCGTGATAAGCGCCCAAAGGTGGGTTTTAACCCCAGTACGCCGCACAGCGAGGCGGGAACGCGAATAGAGCCGTTGGTGTCGGTACCCAGCGCGAAATTGACCAGCCCGGCCGCAACCGCCGCAGCCGAACCGCCCGAGGAGCCGCCCGCCACGCGGGTGAGGTCTCGCGGGTTACGCGTTGCGCCGTAGTGGCTGTTTTCTGTGGTGAAGCCATAGGCATAGGCATCCATATTGAGCGTGCCGGCCAGCGTTGCGCCCGCATTTGCAAGCTGGCGAATGGCGAAAGCATCTTTTGTTGCGGGGGGCTGGGTGCTGAACAGCTTTGCCCCCGCCAGTGTGGTCACGCCCTCGACGTCGAAGAGGTTTTTCACCGCGTAGGGCACGCCTGCCAGCGCAGGCAGTGTTTCGCCTGCCGCCCGGCGCGCATCGATATGTGCGGCTTCGGTGAGCATGCGTGTCGCGGTTACGCCGGTGAAGGCGTTGATGTCAGGGTTTGCCTGCTCAATCAACGCCAGTGATTGCTGTGCCAGTTCGCGCGCGCTAAACGTTTTGCTACGCAGTCCTTGCTGAATGTCCCGAATGGATAAGCTCATAGCCGATACTCTCCTGCGCCTTCCTGGCGGTGCGGCAGTGGAAACGCCATCAGCGGCTGCGCCATGGCTGCGATGCGGGTGAGTTGAACTTCCAGCTCCGCCCGACGTTCGTCGTCCAGCGGCACCGCCAGTAATTGTTCCATCAGCCGGATGTATGTCGGCCAGTCGAGTGTGTTATCGCTCATGATGACTCCTTAAAAACCGGCCGCGCTGCCGTTACTGCGTGGATCAAATGCCCCTTCGAGCATGCCGTTGGGATGACGCACAATCGCCCCCGCGTGCCCCGTCGCTTCGCTCAGTCCCGGCAACCATTCCACGTCATGGCCCAGGTCACGCAGCGCCTGATATGTGGCCTCGCTGAACCGCCCCTCCAGCTTCAGGCTATCGGACGTCTGCCCCCAGGTGCGGCCCAGCAACCAGCGAGGGGCGCATACCGCTTCCTGTAGGGGCATGTTTTGCATCACGTGACGGGTAAATATGGCGGCCTGCGTTTGCGGCTGCCCGTCGCCGCCCATCGTGCCGTAGACCATGGTGCGGCCATCTTTCAGCCGTGCGGCTGCCGGATTGAGAGTGTGGAACGGCTGTTTGCCGGGCACCAGCGCCAGCAAATGGGCCGGGTCAAGACTGAATGCCGCGCCGCGGTTTTGTAACAGCACACCGCTTTCCGGCAGCACCACGCCACTACCAAACTCGTGATAAATGCTCTGAATAAACGACACCGCCAGTCCGTTCTTATCCATCACGCCCATCCAGACGGTATCGCCGGGCCCTTTCCCCTGGCCCCAGGGCGCGGCCCGGTGTTCGTCAATACTGTTTGCCAGTGCTTGTAACGGCGCCTGTTCCAGCAACGTTTGAACCGGTAGCGTCACGTGGCGCGGGTCGGTGATGTAACGATCACGCAGGCCAAAGGCCTGTTTGGTCGCTTCGACGATGCGGTGAATGGTCTGCACTTCACTGGCCTGAGACATGTCCAGGTGGTCGGTAATCCCGAGGATCGCCAGCGACACCAGCCCTTGCGTCGGCGGCGTCATATTGAAGATGTCGCCCTGGCTGTGGGACAGACGAAGCGGTACCCGGCGGTGAGCACGATGGGCCGTCAGATCCTGGGCGGTCAGTGGCAGTCCGAGGGCGTTCATTTCCGCCGCCATCTGATCGGCGAGTGCGCCGCGATAAAAACTGTCCAGCCCGTCGGTGGCGAGGCGGGTTAAGGTACGCGCCAGACGCGGCTGGCAGAAACGGCTACCGGCCTGAGGGACATCGCCGTGAACGAGAAAAGTCTCGCTAAAGCCCGGCACATGCACCAGTTCCGGGTATTTACTTTGCGTGGCGCTGGCCTGCGACTGCGTAACCGGAATCCCTTCGCTGGCGTAACGAATGGCATCTGCCAGCAGGCGGGAGAGCGGCAATTGCCCGCCGCCCATTGATGCCGATACTTTCAGCGCCTCGTCCCAGCCGCTGAGCGTGCCGGGAACCGTCAGCGCCGCCAGCGGACCACGATGGGGAATATGACTGTGCCCCGCATAGAACGCCTGTGTCGCCAGTTGCCCGGCGGCGCCGCTGGCATCAATGGCAAGGGGTTCGCCTTCGGGCGGCACTATCAGCCAGAAACCATCACCGCCGATGCCATTCATATGGGGATAGACCACCGCGATGGTGGCCGCCGCGGCCACCATCGCCTCAATCGCATCGCCGCCGTGGCGCAACACCGATAATGCCGATTCACTGGCCAGGTGGTGGGGCGTTACCGCCATACCGGAAGGGGCAATATTACTTTGCATCGTCATGCTCTCTTTGTTCGGGTAAGTCAGAGAGCTAAGCAAGAGCTGTTCCAGATTGACGACAAGCGTTTCACTGTGTCAGCTTAATGTGAAACGAAAGTTGCAGGAGAGCCTATGCAGCAGTTAGATACGCGCTTACGTGAGTGCTACAACGAATTATCTCCACAAGAACAGAGAGTTGCCTCATTTATCATGGATCATTTTGATGATCTGATGAGCTACAACAGCGCCGAACTGGCCCGTCTGAGCGGCGTGTCGAAAGCCACTGTTAGCCGCCTGTTTAAACGGCTTGGCTATGATCGTTTCAAAGAGATGCGCGATGAGGTACGTACACTGCGCCAGAGCGGCATGCCGCTTACGGAAAACCGCGACGCCGTACAGGGCAACACGTTGCTGGCACGACACTATAAGCAGGAGATGGCGAACCTGACCCAATGGGTGAATGCGCTGGATGCCATGCAATTTGCCGATGTGGTGCAGGCGCTGGGTGCGGCGCGGCGCGTCTTTATTCTTGGCCTGCGCAACAGCGCGCCGGTGGCCCTGCATCTGCGCCAACAACTGATGCAAATCCGTGGTCAGGTCTGGCTGATGCCCCAGCCAGGGCAGACGCTGGCGGAAGAGCTCGTGGATATCACGGAGCAGGATGTGGTGGTGGTGATCGCATTTCGCCGTCGCCCGCGGGTGATCCGCCCGGTGCTGGAGGCGCTGCGTAAGCAGGGAGTGCCGACCCTTGCCATCAGCGAGCCGCAGGCGTCAGGCATTACCACACTTGTCCGCTGGCATTTTGGCCTGCCGCTCGACAGCGTGTCGGCGTTCGACAGCTACAGTAGCGCCATGAGTCTGGTGAATTTACTGGCGAACGCGTTACTGCATAGTGCCCTGACAGAGGGGCGCCAGCGTATCCATAATATCGCCTCGCTGTATACAGACCTCGATGAGCTGGAACAACGATAATGCACTAACTTGGTGCTTTTGCACCAGTTCTGGGGATCCTGATGGCGCAGGCAGTCAGCATCGATTTCGTCTGAAAAATACATAAATCAGCCTAATAGCAGGCTGGTATCATCATTTTCTCTGTGGCACATTAGTTGCAGAAAGTATTTACAAGAATCTTTTGTTTCATGGCGATCACTTTTGTATACCAAAGGATGTGTCTATGTTCGACTCTCAGCAATCTGCGCAAATTAACCCGCCACATCGGTTACTGATGGGGCCAGGACCTATCAATGCTGACCCGCGGGTTTTACGTGCCATGGCGAGCCAACTGGTGGGGCAATATGACCCGGTCATGACCGGCTATATGAATGAGGTTATGTCCCTCTACCGCGACGTTTTCCGTACGCAAAACCGCTGGACCATGCTGGTGGATGGCACCTCGCGCGCTGGGATCGAAGCGATCCTCGTCTCTGCGATCCGCCCCGGCGACAAGGTGCTGGTACCGGTCTTTGGTCGTTTCGGGCATCTGCTGTGTGAAATCGCTCGCCGCTGTCGCGCGGAAGTACACACCATCGAAGTGCCCTGGGGAGAGGTCTTTACGCCCGATCACATTGAAGATGCCATCAGGCGGGTGAAGCCACGCCTGTTACTGACGGTGCAGGGCGATACCTCCACCACGCTGCTGCAGCCGCTGGAAAACCTGGGCGACATTTGCCGACGCCACGGCGTGCTGTTCTATACCGATGCTACCGCATCGCTCGGCGGCAACGCGCTGGAAACTGACGCCTGGGGGCTGGATGCGGTCTCCGCTGGTTTGCAGAAATGCCTGGGTGGCCCGTCAGGCAGCTCGCCGATTACCCTGAGCCCACAAATGGAAGAGGCCATCCGCGCGCGTAAATGCGTGGAGCAGGGGATCCGTACCGATACGCACCAGGACGGCGATGACGAGATGATCTACTCCAACTATTTCGATCTCGGCATGGTGATGGACTACTGGGGGCCGGAACGCCTGAACCATCATACCGAAGCGACCAGCATGCTGTTTGCCGCCCGTGAATGCGCGCGCATCATGCTGGAAGAGGGAATGGACGCGCTGATCGCCCGCCACGAATTACACGGCCGCGCCATGCTCGCAGGTATTCAGGGGATGGGGCTGGAAGTGTTTGGCGACATTCGCCACAAGATGAACAACGTGCTGGGAGTGATGATCCCCTCTGTTGTACATGGTGAAGAGGTGCGCAAGCGCCTGCTGGATGATTTCCATATTGAAATCGGCACCTCGTTTGGCCCGCTGCAGGGCAAGATCTGGCGTATCGGCACCATGGGCTATAACGCGCGCAAAGATTGTGTGCTGCAAACCCTCACTGCGCTGGAAGCGGTACTGAACCGTCTGGGCTTCCGCACCGTACAGGGTGCGGGGATGCAGGCCGCCTGGGATGTCTACGAAGGGGTGGCATGATGATGACTGCCGATGATGCAAACCGCGCTGCGCGCCGGGTAATGGCCCGCTGCGATACGCTGGCAGAGATCAGTGAAACGCCGGGTCAGCTGACCCGGGTTTACCTCTCTACTGAACATCTGCGGGCAAACGCGCAGGTGGCGCAGTGGATGCAGGATGCGGGAATGCTCACCTGGCAGGACGCGGTCGGCAATATTTGTGGGCGTTACGAGGCGGCAAATGACGGCGCCCAGGCGGTGTTGCTGGGATCGCATCTGGACACCGTACGCGACGCCGGACGTTACGATGGCATGCTCGGCGTGCTGACCGCCATCGAAGTGGTTGACTGGTTGCACCGTCAGAATCTCCGGGGTTCTCAGGCTATTGAAATCGTTGGGTTCGCCGACGAAGAGGGCACACGCTTTAACATCACGCTGCTGGGAAGCCGCGGCCTGACCGGCACCTGGCCGCAGGGCTGGCTGGATTGTGAGGATGCGCAGGGCGTTAGCGTGGCGCAGGCGATGGTCAATGTCGGTCTGGATCCCACGCGTATCGCCACGGCGGAACGTGCCCGTGAAGATTTCTCGGCGTATCTGGAACTGCACATTGAGCAGGGGCCAGTACTTGAACAGGAAGATCTGCCGCTTGGCGTCGTTACGGCGATTAACGGTGCGCGCAGGTTGACCTGTCGATTTAGTGGGGAAGCGGGGCATGCGGGTACCGTGCCGATGAGCCATCGCCACGATGCATTAACCGCCGCCGCCCAGTGGATCGGTTTTGTTGAACAGAAAACGCGGGAATCTGGCCCGGAGCTGGTGGCGACGGTGGGTACGTTGCAGTGCGAACCGGGTGCGGTAAATGTCATTCCAGGGGCGGTGACGCTGACGCTGGATATTCGTAGCCCGAACGATGCTCTGAGGGATACGCTGTTAAACGCCTTGCTGGATGAGGCCGCGCGCATCGGTCAGGCGCGTGGTGTTGCCTTTAGCTCCGATATTTTTTACACCATCGCGGCAACGCCTTGTGATACGCACCTGCGTAATGTGCTGGCCGGTGCCGTTGAGGCAGTGCAGGGGCGCGTGCTCTTGCTGCCAAGCGGCGCCGGGCATGATGCTATCGCCATTGCGGAACGCTGGCCATCGGCGATGTTATTTGTGCGGTGTGACAGAGGGATCAGCCATCATCCGGCCGAGAGCGTGCAGCAGCAGGATGTGGCCCAGGCGTTGCGGGCATACAGTGAGGCGGTGCGCAAGCTGATGTAGTTCGGTGCGGCCGGTTACCCTCACCCCGGCCCTCTCCATAGGGAGAGGGAGAAAACCAGGCAGCCAGGGCGTTAGACCGCACTTTACAGTCCCCTCTCCCTGTGGGAGAGGGTTAGGGTGAGGGGAACGTCATATCACCCAAGCGTAAACGGATCGGCGTCCTGCCAGGCGGGAAACTTCTCGCGGTACTCTTTTAAGGCGGTCATCGACAACTCGGCATCAATGCGGATAGCCTGGTGCGGCTCGGCGGTAGCGATAACCTCGCCTTGCGGGTTAATGACCCGGCTGTCGCCGCGGTAATGATGCCCGTTGCCGTCGGTTCCCACACGGTTGCAACCTGCGACATACGCCAGGTTTTCAATAGCGCGCGCCACCAGGAGCGATTGCCAGTGCAGTGAACGCGGCGCAGGCCAGTTGGCGACATACAGCGCCAGGTCGTAATCATCGCGATTGCGCGACCAGACCGGGAATCGCAGGTCATAACAGACCAGCGGTAAAATACGCCAGCCGCGCCACTCAAACACCACACGCTCATTACCCGCTTCGTAATGATGATGCTCATCGGCCATGCGGAACAGATGGCGCTTATCATAGAAATGAACGGTTCCTTCCGGTTCGACCAACAGGAAGCGGTTAACCGGGCCACGCTCCGTTTGCAGCGCGGCGCTGCCCGCGACCAGCGCGTTCGTCTGTTGGGCTTTGGTTTGCATCCACGCCACAACTTCTTCTTGCGGCATCGACTGCTTTGCCGCTTCCATGGCAAAACCGGTGGTAAACATTTCCGGCAGGACAATCACATCACGCCCGGTGATATCTTCAAGCTGGCGATCAAAATGGCGCAAATTGGCCGGACCGTCCATCCAGACTAATGGTTGTTGCAACAGCGTAATTTTTAAACCAGGCACGATTTAAGCTCCTCTAAAACAGCATTTTTACACTTTAGCACGAGAAAAAGGGAATTTGTGGTAATAAAAAACCCCGCACGAAGCGGGGTGGGGGCTATCCGGGTGTGCGTTATGCAGCCTGAGGCTTACGCACTTTTTCCTGCGGTTTTACCGGCTGTGTCGCCAGCTCTTCCGGGTCGAAGTCATCGACATTAATACTGCGCAGACGGCTGGTTTCGGCTTTTGTCAGGATCTCAGCTTCATCCTGATTGATAAGCCCGCCGGCCAGCGCCTCTTTTGCCAGCGCGTCCAGACGTGTAAATGGCAGGTTTTTACCCAGCTCTTTACAAATGCGCTGATGAATCGGGTCGGCGGCGATGACGTCAAGCAGCGCTTCTTCCAGCAGACCGACCGGGTTGTGTTCACTCGGCGTCAGGTACTGACCACGACCAATACGCGAACGGGTGGCACACGGCGTTTGCAGAATTTTGGCGACCTGATGATCCAGTTTATCGGACGGTGCCAGATAGTGGCGACCGGTCGGGAAAATCACTACGCGCAGCAGACCCGCGACAACACGGTTCGGGAAGTTGGAGAGCAGATCGTCCATCGCCTGTTCAGCCTGATACAAGGCATCCTGTACGCCCCAGTGCACCAGCGGCAGATCCATTTCGTGACGGCCTTCATCGTCATAGCGTTTCAGCACAGCAGAGGCGAGGAACACCTGGCTTAAAATATCCCCGAGGCGCGCCGAGATACGTTCGCGACGTTTCAGGCTGCCACCCAGTACCGCCATCGACACATCCGACAGCAGCGCGAGGTTGGCGCTTAAGCGGTTGATATGCTGATAGTAGCGTTTGGTTGAGTCGCTGGTGGGCGCAGAACTGGTCAGCCCGCGCGTCAGCCCCAACCAGAAGCTACGCATCTTATTGCTGCCCACGTGGCCGATATGTTTAAACAGCAGTTTATCGAACGCATCCACGTCATTGTTTTGTGCAGCGGCCATTTCATCCAGCACGTACGGATGGCAACGAATCGCGCCCTGACCGAAGATCATCATGCTGCGGGTCAGAATATTGGCCCCTTCCACGGTGATAGCAATCGGTGCGCCCTGATAGGCACGGGCCAGGAAGTTGCCCGCGCCGAGCATGATGCCTTTACCGCCCGCGATATCCATTGCATCAATGACTGACTGCTGTCCACGGTGAGTACAGTGATATTTCACGATAGCGGAGAGCACTGCCGGTTTCTCGCCGAGCACAATGCCGTAAGTGATCAGCGCGGCTGCGGCATCCATCACGTAGGCGTTGCCTGCGATGCGTGCCAGCGGCTCTTCGATTCCTTCCATCTTACCGATGGCGACTTTGAACTGACGACGGATATGCGCATAAGCGCCGATACCCATGGCCACCGATTTCAGGCCGCCCGTAGAGTTGGATGGCAGCGTGATACCGCGGCCCACGGACAGACATTCCACCAGCATACGCCAGCCCTGTCCGGCCATTTTCGGGCCACCGATGATGTAATCAATCGGTACGAAAATGTCCTGACCCCGTGTCGGACCGTTCTGGAACGGGACGTTCAGCGGGAAGTGACGACGACCAATTTCAACACCCGGGGTGTTGGTGGGGATCAGTGCACAGGTGATACCGAGATCTTCTTCGCCACCCAGCAGTTTTTCCGGGTCAGAGAGTTTAAACGCCAGGCCCAGTACGGTCGCGATCGGGGCCAGCGTGATATAGCGTTTATTCCAGGTCAGGCGCATACCGAGCACTTGCTCACCCTCCCAGTCGCCCATGCAAACGACGCCAGTATCCGGAATTGCGCCCGCATCGGAACCGGCTTCCGGGCTGGTCAGGGCGAAACACGGAATTTCCTGTCCACGCGCCAGACGGGGTAAGTAATGATTTTTCTGCTCTTCAGTGCCGTAGTGTTGCAGCAGCTCACCTGGCCCTAAGGAGTTCGGTACGCCGACAGTGATTGCCAGAATGCCGGAAACGCCGGAGAGCTTTTGCAGCACGCGGGACTGGGCATAAGCGGAGAATTCCAGTCCGCCGTACTCTTTTTTAATGATCATCGCAAAGAAGCGATGTTCTTTCAGGAATGCCCACAGCTCTGGCGGTAAGTCGGCCATTTCATGGGTAATCTGAAAGTCGTTAGCCATACGGCAGGCCTCTTCCACCGGACCATCAATAAAGGCCTGTTCTTCGGCGGTCAGACGCGGCTGCGGGTAGTTGTGCAGTTTTTTCCAGTCAGGATTACCGCGGAACAGATCGCCTTCCCACCAGGTTGTACCGGCATCGATGGCTTCTTTTTCCGTGCGTGACATTGGCGGCATCACTTTACGAAAACCGCGGAATACCGGGGCGGAGATCAGCGATTTACGCATCGGCACAAAGTTGAACGGCACAAGGATAATGGCCAACGGCACCAGTACCCAGATTGACCACAGACCTGTAGCGCCAAGGGCGGCAGTCCATGCCAGGAGAATTACGCTGCTGAGCAGCAGACTCACCCGGTGATAGAACAACACGCCGAGTAGGATAACAGTTGCGAGTAGACTCAAAATCATCATAGAGAAAAGCTCCCTTGCTTGTAGGAGGTCTGACCACTTGTGATGATATGGTTGTAGTGGATGTTATTTCTTTTAGCAATGTGTTTACAAAATAATTACAACCTGGTTCACATTGTTTGGCAGGAATGTGGCACGAAAAACGAAAACCCCCGACGATCACAAAGGCTTTAGCTTCTCGCTTGCCATGCTATCCGGTAAACTGCGCGCGAGAATTTACATTCATACTGCTTTCATACTGAAGGATATCCTCATGTACCAGGATCTGATTCGTAACGAACTGAACGAAGCAGCGGAAACGCTGGCAAACTTTTTAAAAGATGATGCCAATATCCACGCCATTCAGCGTGCGGCGGTTCTGCTGGCTGACAGCTTCAAGGCCGGCGGTAAGGTATTGTCCTGCGGTAATGGTGGTTCCCACTGTGATGCAATGCACTTTGCAGAAGAGTTGACAGGGCGTTACCGTGAAAACCGTCCGGGTTATCCGGGTATCGCCATCTCCGACGTGAGCCATCTCTCCTGCGTCAGTAACGACTTTGGCTACGACCATGTTTTTTCTCGCTACGTTGAAGCCGTTGGTCGCCCGGGCGATGTACTGTTAGGTATTTCTACTTCCGGTAATTCTGGTAATGTCATTAAAGCGATTGACGCGGCGCGTGTGCAGGGGATGAAAGTCATCACTCTGACCGGTAAAGATGGCGGTAAAATGGCGGGTACTGCCGATGTGGAAATCCGTGTACCGCATTTTGGTTACGCTGACCGCATTCAGGAAATCCACATTAAAGTGATTCATATCCTGATTATGCTGATCGAAAAAGAGATGGTAAAAGCGTAAGAAGGCTATTTTATTTGCCATTTTGAACCTGGGCAGTGCTCAGAATCCTCACGTACTCCGTGTACGCTCCGGTTCTTGCGCGCTGTCCGCGTTCAGGCTGGTTGCAACAATTACGCCTTCTCCATTTGGGCGTTTGGGGGTGTTGTATGTGCGAACTGCTCGGGATGAGCGCCAATGTGCCAACCGATATTTGCTTTAGTTTTACCGGGCTTGTTCAGCGCGGTGGGGGAACCGGGCCGCATAAAGACGGCTGGGGTATTACCTTTTACGAAGGCAAAGGCTGTCGTACGTTTAAAGACCCGCAACCCAGTTTTAACTCTCCGATTGCCCGTCTGGTTCAGGATTATCCAATCAAGTCCTGCTCGGTGGTGGCCCACATTCGTCAGGCGAACCGTGGCGAAGTGGCGCTGGAAAACACCCATCCTTTTACTCGCGAACTCTGGGGACGCAACTGGACTTACGCCCATAACGGGCAGTTGACCGGTTATAAATCATTGGAGACAGGCAACTTCCGTCCCGTCGGGGAAACCGACAGCGAAAAAGCCTTCTGCTGGCTGCTGCATAAACTCACTACGCGTTATCCGCGGACACCGGGCAATATGGCGGCGGTATTTAAGTACATCGCAACGCTGGCGACTGAGCTGCGTGAGAAAGGTGTGTTTAATATGCTGCTGTCGGATGGACGCTACGTGATGGCGTTCTGCTCCACCAATCTGTTCTGCATTACCCGCCGGGCGCCGTTTGGTGTGGCAAAACTGCTGGATCAGGATGTGGAAATTGATTTTCAGCGGGAAACCACACCTGACGATGTGGTTACCGTGATTGCTACCCAGCCGCTAACGGGCAATGAAACCTGGCAAAAGATTATGCCAGGTGAATGGGCCTTATTTTGTCTCGGGGAGCGTATAGTTTGACGCCAGCTGCGGGTGAACAACTTCGTGGCTCAGCGGTTTGCTGACCACGTAGTTCCCGTCGATAACGGAGACCACAGGCGGTTTCTGCGTCTGCTGGAAGAAGTCATAACCCGGTTTTAACTGTTCCCAGAATTTCGCATAGGTCGAATATTTGTGGCGCTGCATATTCGCGTCGGTCATTCGGAACGGGTAGATGCTCAGCTGTACGCTTTCCTGACCAAACACCAGCGCTGCGGTAACAAACTGGAAAATCTCGTCAATTTGCGAATCGGTCATGGCATAGCAGCCAATAGAGACGCATGCGCCATGAATCATCAGGTATTTCCCTTCATAACCGTGGGCACGGTCATAGGCGTTAGGAAAACCAATATTGATGGCTTTATAAAAACGGCTGTCCGGTTTTAGCTGGCTGCGCTGAATGGAATAAAACCCTTCCGGGCTTTTGAAATCGCCCTGACGCTGTTTCGGCCCCAGGCCGCCGGAGTAGTTACAAATTTTGTAACTATTGAGGAGCTGGTATTGCTCGCCCATTTTGACGTAGAGATCAAGGGTTCGCTCTTCTTTGAAGATCTGGATGTATACCGGCGACCCCATCAACTGCTGCTTATATTCTTTGCTGATCGGCGTTGTTGAACCATTGCTGCTTAATAAGCTGGCAAACGAGACGCACGGCATCAGAAGCATCGCAAGAAAAAATGCGATTTTGCGCATACTGCTTGTTTCCTTGATAAAACGGTTACCACATTGCCAGGACGGCAAAAGAATCCCATAAATTCAGATTAATCTGGATTGGGTGCGCCCACAGTAGCATCACGGTAGTTTTTCGCAAGCCCGGATCGCTGAGTTTACAAATTAGTTTTTGGCAGCGATCCCCCTGTTAAATATTGTCTGATGAAAACCCCAGAAATAACAGCGATATTGGGCGTTTTTTTCACGACGAACTCACTTTTTTCCCCTCGCTTCTCATTTCGGGCAATAATGCTGTATACTTATCCAGTATCTGATAAGGTGAGCGTATGCGCAAAATCATACATGTCGATATGGACTGCTTTTTTGCCGCGGTGGAGATGCGTGATAACCCGGCACTGCGGGATATCCCTATCGCTATCGGCGGCAGCCGGGTTCAACGCGGCGTCATCAGCACGGCCAATTATCCGGCGCGCAAATACGGCGTACGCAGTGCTATGCCTACGGCAATGGCGTTGAAGCTGTGCCCACATCTCACCTTATTACCGGGTCGCTTTGAAGCCTACCGGGAAGCCTCTCACCAGATCCGTGAAATCTTTTCCCGTTATACAAGCCTGATTGAGCCCCTGTCGCTGGATGAAGCGTATCTGGATGTGACCGACAGCCCCCATTGCCACGGTTCGGCAACGCTCATGGCAGAAGAGATTCGCCGGACCATATTTCGGGAAACACAACTCACCGCCTCGGCCGGTATCGCGCCGGTGAAGTTTCTGGCGAAAATTGCCTCCGATCTGAACAAACCTGACGGGCAATATGTGATTGCGCCTGCGGATGTGCCTGCATTTTTACGTACGCTGCCGCTGAGCAAAATTCCAGGCGTGGGCAGGGTGTCAGCAGCAAAACTGGAAAAGCTCGGGCTGCGTACCTGCGAAGATGTGCAGAACAGCGACCTGGCAATGTTGTTAAAACGCTTTGGTAAATTTGGCCGTGTGTTGTGGGAGCGTAGCCAGGGCATTGATGAGCGGCATATCAGTAGCGACAGGCTACGTAAATCGGTGGGCGTAGAGCGAACGCTGATAGAGGACATTCATGAGTGGGAAGAGTGCGAAGCTATTATCAACCAACAACTCTATCCGGAACTGGAACGGCGGCTGTCGAAGATAAAACCCGATCTGCTTATTGCCCGACAGGGGGTTAAGCTCAAGTTTGCCGATTTCCAGCTCACTACCCAGGAACACGTCTGGCCACGCTTAAATAAAGACGATTTACTGGCCACGGCGCGGAAAACCTGGAATGAGCGGCGCAGCGGGCGCGGCGTACGTTTAGTGGGTTTGCATGTGACGCTGCTCGATCCACAATTAGAACGTCAGCTGGTGCTGGGCCTGTAAATAAGGGTGAAAAATGACAGTACCGGAAAGACAGAAGGGAAATTGTCCGCACCATCCGGTGCGGACAGCACGACTTATTTCGCCGGAATGGCTTTCAGCAGCTCGGTCAGCAGTGTCCAGTAATGGCCCACGCTTTCGATATGTACCTGCTCGTCCGGAGAGTGCGGACCGGTGATGGTTGGCCCGATAGAAACCATGTCCATGTCCGGGTACGGTTTTTTGAACAGACCGCATTCCAGACCGGCGTGGATGATCTGGATGTTCGGCGTCTTGTTGAACAGACGCTGATAGGTTTCACGCACCAGATGCATCACCGGGGAGTTCGCATCCGGCTGCCAGCCAGGGTAGCCGCCTTTCGGTGCGGTTTTTGCGCCCGCCAGTTTGCCCAGCGACGCCAGCATGCTCACCACGTAATCTTTACCGCTGTCGATTAAGGAGCGGATCAGACAGATGATTTCAACGTTGTCGTCCTGCATGGTCACTACGCCAACGTTCAGGGAGGTTTCGACCACACCTTTGGCGACGTCGGAGTTGCGGATCACACCGTTCGGTGTGGCGTTCAGCAATTGAATGAAGCTATCGCGGGAAGCAGAGGTCAATGCCTGTTTGTCCGTGGAGACAGACTCCAGCAGTACAACCAGGTTTTTCTCTTTCATCGCCAGCTCGTTTTTCAGGATGTCCTGATACGTTGCTGCCAGCGTTTTCAGTTGTTCAGCCTTATCGGCCGGAACGGCGAAAGTCGCGAACGCTTCACGCGGGATAGCGTTGCGCAGGGTACCGCCGTTGAAATCGGTCAGACGCAGGTCCAGCTCAATCGCGTGGCCCGCCAGGAAGCGCGCCAGCAGCTTGTTGGCGTTACCGAGACCGAGATGGATATCGCCGCCGGAGTGGCCGCCTTTCAGCCCTTTCAGGGTCAGTTTGAACGTCTGGTAACCCGCAGGTACCGCTTCACGGGAGAGCGGCAGGGTAGTGATGAAATCAATACCACCAGCGCAACCCATGTAGATTTCGCCTTCTTCTTCTGAATCGGTGTTGATCAGAATATCTGCCTGCAACCAGCCAGCCTGCAAACCAAACGCGCCATCCATACCGGACTCTTCGGTCATGGTCAGCAGCACTTCCAGCGGCCCATGTTCAACGCTGTCATCCGCCAGCACTGCCAGCGCAGAAGCCATACCGATACCATTATCTGCACCCAGCGTGGTGCCGCGCGCTTTTACCCATTCGCCATCGATGTACGGCTGAATTGGGTCTTTAGTGAAGTCGTGTACGGTGTCGTTATTTTTCTGCGGCACCATGTCCAGGTGCGCCTGCAGCACAACCGGTTTGCGGTTTTCCATACCTGCCGTTGCCGGTTTGCGCAGCAGAATATTGCCAACCTGATCGCGTTCCGCATGTAAGCCTTTTTCTTTCGCCCAGCTCATGATGTGTGCGGCGAGTTCTTCTTCATGGTAAGACGGATGAGGGATTGAGCAAATCTTGGCAAAAATATCCCACAGCGGTTGTGGCGATAGTTGAGACAATTCAGACACGATGAGTCTCCTTTAAAAGGCCTGCCAGCATATTTTGCAGGTCCGAGGGTTAAACTACAGAACAATCACAAGGCCGGATTGCGAGATGGACTTGAGAATACCACTTTATTGTCTCTCTGTTAGTACGCGTCGCGTAAAAAGCGCCAGCAATGCCCGGTAACACTGGTTTTTAGCGCGACAGATCTCTATAATCTCGCGCAACCTATTTCCCCGTAGAACACTTTTTAAGCCGTAGATACACAGGCTGGGACACTTCACATGAGCGAAAAATACGTCGTCACCTGGGACATGTTGCAGATTCACGCACGCAAACTGGCAAACCGCCTGATGCCTTCTGAACAATGGAAAGGCATTATTGCCGTTAGCCGTGGTGGTCTGGTTCCGGGCGCATTACTGGCACGTGAATTGGGTATTCGCCATGTCGATACCGTTTGCATTTCCAGCTATGACCACGACAACCAGCGCGAAATGAAAATTATCAAACGCGCAGAAGGCGATGGTGAAGGTTTCATCGTTATTGATGATCTGGTCGATACCGGCGGTACCGCGGTGGCTATCCGCGAAATGTATCCAAAAGCGCACTTCGTCACCATTTTCGCTAAACCGGCTGGCCGTCCGCTGGTTGACGATTACGTGATTGACATCCCGCAGGATACCTGGATTGAACAACCCTGGGATATGGGCGTGGTCTTCGTTCCGCCTATCTCTGGTCGTTAATGCTTTCTTTATGATTATTTACAACGCCTGGCATCGCCGGGCGTTGTTTTTTTTCGCATCCGCCAGGTTACAATACCGTCATTGACGTATTCATGGAGGCTGCGCGTAATGCCACAAGCTAACCTCAGCGAAACCCTGTTCAAACCCCGTTTCAAGCACCCGGAAACCTCAACGCTGGTGCGTCGCCTTACCCATAATAAACTGCCGCCTATCGAATCCACCCTCGACGGCAACAATACGCCCCACTGGTATCGCATGATCAACCGATTAATGTGGATCTGGCGCGGCGTCGATCCGAAAGAGATCATGGACGTACAGGCGCGGATCGCCATGAGTACGGCGGAACATACCGACCCCGATCTTTACGATACGGTGGTGGGCTATCGCGGCGGCAACTGGATCTACGAATGGTCTACTCAGGCTATGCAGTGGCAGCAAAAAGCCAGCCAGGAGCAGGATACCACCCTCAGCGGCCAACACTGGCTGCACGCGTCAAACCTTTATAGCATCGCTGCTTATCCGCATATAAAAGGGGACGTGCTGGCAGAGCAGGCACAGGCGCTGGCGAATCGCGCCTATGAAGAGGCGGCGCAACGTCTGCCTGGTACAATGAAAGAGATGGAGTTTGCCATTCCCGGCGGTTCGCCGGTGATTGGCTTTTTACATATGCCCAAAGGGGAGGGCCCTTTTCCTACCGTCCTGATGTGCGGCGGGCTGGATGGTCTGCAAAGCGACTACTACAACCTGTATGAGCGCTATTTTGCACCGAAAGGCATCGCCATGCTGACGCTGGATATGCCTTCTGTGGGCTTCTCTTCAAAATGGAAATTGACCCAGGATTCGAGCCTGTTGCATCAACACGCGTTAAAAGCGCTGGCAAACATTCCATGGGTTGATCATACACGCGTGGCCGCGTTTGGTTTTCGCTTTGGTGCCAACGTGGCGGTGCGCCTTGGCTATCTGGAGTCCCCGCGCCTGAAAGCCGTAGCCTGTCTGGGGCCGGTCGTGCATGCGCTGCTGGCTAACCCTCTGCAACTGGGGCGTGTGCCGGAGATGTATATGGATGTGCTCGCCAGTCGGCTCGGCATGCATAATGCCTCGGACGAGTCACTTTATGTTGAGCTGAATCGGTACTCGCTAAAAACGCAGGGGTTGCTGGGGCGACGTTGCCCGACGCCGATGTTATCTGGCTTCTGGAGAAACGATCCGTTCAGCCCGGAAGAAGAGTCGCGTTTAATCACTTCGTCATCCGCCGACGGTAAATTACTGGAAATCCCGTTTAATCCGGTTTATCGCAATTTTGACAAGGCGCTGCGGGACATTACGGACTGGATCAATTATAGATTGCGTTAATGGATTGCTAATTTTGATTGATTTGGTAAAACAGTTGCATCACATAAGGAGATCGCAATGACGTTACCGAGTGGACATCCGAAGAGCAAACTCATTAAAAGGTTTACCGCGCTAGGCCCGTATATTCGGGAAGAACAGTGTGCCGATAATCGCTTCTTTTTTGATTGCCTGGCCGTATGCGTCAATGTAAAGCCCGCGCCGGAGAAGCGTGAGTTTTGGGGCTGGTGGATGGAAATGGAAGCGCAGCAAAACCGTTTTACCTATAGCTACCATTTTGGGCTGTACGATAAAGACGGGAACTGGAAAGAAACCGCAATCAAAGATTCAGAAGTGACTGACCGACTGGAGCATACGCTCCGTGAGTTTCATGGTCGCGCCCGCGAGGTCCTTGCGGCGCTGGAGCTGAAACTGGAGCCGGCAGAAAATTTTACCGACGAAATTAACCTGACGGCGTAAGCGGAGTTAAAAGAGTCGCCCGACAAGAGACAATCCGGATTCAGCCCTCTGATTCCGGATTTTTTACGTCTGAATACCGTGTTGATGCTGGCTTTGGGGCGCTGGATTCAGGTGAAATCCGATAATTTTTGGCCGGAAACGATCAACTCTTTGAGCAACATCTGACGGCGCTCCTCCGGCGTATCACGGCTCACCATAAAGCAGATAGCCGCCACTGCCTGCCCGCTACGCGAACGAATCGGCGCCGCCATACAGCAGGTAAAACTCTCCGACAACCCCTCAGTCAGACAATAGCCCTGCTGTCCGGCGCGATGAATGTCTTCAAGAAAGGCCTGCTTATCGAGGACCTGCCCGTTCGCCAGACGGTAATCTTCTTCGGGGATAAGATCGAGAATGGCACTGTCCGACCAATTACTGAGTAACAGACGGCCCGTGGCCGTCCAGGTAATCGGTACCCGCACGCCAATATCCGACGTGATCTTGAACGGGTGGGCATTACTTTCTGATAGCACGACAGTGTACTTATTCCCTTCCAGCATACAGAGCTGCACCGTTTCGCCATGACGGGCGACAAGTTCAACCATTAACTGATGTGAGCGACGGATGAGATCGTTATGCGCCATGTAATCCGCACCGTAATAGTGCATTTCGCGGCCAAAGAACACCGCGCCATCGGCATCCAGTTCAAGCAGCCCGGCCTCACTGAGCAGACTGACGAGCTCATATACACTGGAGCGCGGCGCGCCGGTGGCCTCGATTAAATCGCGCATCGCCATAGGCTGACGAGCGATATGCAACTGGTGAAAAATGTCGATAACCCGGTCAACACCGCGCGCTCGCGATGGCTTCTCGTCCGGCATAAGCAAATTCTCCTGATGCAGTCGGGCGGTCGCGCCAGACCGTAAAGACAGTAAAAAAGAAAAGCATGATACACCCAGTGCTGTCGTTAACCCATCCCCGCTAATTAAATTTTTACAGCTGGCGTTTATATTTCTTTGTTCTATTTTGGGGCCTCATTTTAGCGCATAACGTGCAAATTGATTTTTTAAAATTACGACCGAGGTAGCATTTTCATTCAGAAATTACCTCCATTCATTTTTTATTTTGCGATCGTGACAACACCACAAAAAATTAAATTCACCGGGATATATTGCAAAAATAAAAAACCTGTGCAAATCTTGCTCTATCCGGTATTGCAGATAATAGTCTGGTATATCAGACAGAAATTGTGCAGTACGCATGGCAATTCTCACAACAAAAAGGAGCAGCATTGCATGACGATTAAGCGTTATGGCATTGAAGGCGGCACCGGTACGGGTGGGCAGAAACTGCCGTTCGCACGCGCCGTTGAGGCTGATGGCTGGCTGTATATCTCAGGCCAGACGCCGATGCGCGAGGGCGAAGTGGTGGAAGGCGGGATCATTGAGCAGACCCGCCTGGCGTTTGATAACTGCCTGTCCATTATGCGCGAGGCGGGGTACAGGGTGGAGGATGTGGTTCACGTCACCGCAGTATTAACCGACGCCCGTTACTTCAGTTCCTTTAATAAAGTTTTCAGCGAGATATTTACCGGCAATCCACCGGCTCGTATTTGTAGCGTGCAGGATTTAGTCGTCGACTGCAAAGTGGAAGTGGATATGAAATGCTTTCGCGCCGATCGAAAATAATATTATTTATTTGATAATGCACTGAGATTTTTATTTATTCGCCCACACCAGGGCTGTCCGTTAATAACTGATGCTTTTTATGTCGTCTCCATTTAATAAGCGAGTAAAACAATGAATGCAACTTCGTTAAAAATCATCGCCGGAGCGCTGGCCCTGCTGGCCGTTGCCGGTTGTACCCCCACGGAAGAGAAGCAAGTGGCGGGTGCGGCCCCGCAATCGACGCTGCAAACCGTATTGCAACGCGGCACGTTACGCGTGGGGGATTGCCTGAGTTTCGCGCCCTTCGGTTTTTACGATAAAGACGGCAAACCCGATGGTTATGATGTCGATTTGGCGAAAGCGCTGGCGAAAGAGATGGGCGTGAAACTGGAAATGGTCAATACCACCAGTGCCAACCGCATCCCTAACCTGCAAACCAACAAAGTGGATGTGGTGTTCTGTAACTTCACACGCAATCTGGAACGCGCCAAAGAGATCGGTTTCACCCAGCCCTATGTCGTGGCGAGCGAAGCGATGTTGGTTCGTAAAGAGAGTGGCATCAAATCAGCCCATGACATGGCCGGTAAGACCATCGCCACGGTGAAAGGGTCCACCAACGGGGACGAAGTGCGCAGCATGGGCATTGAGGTCAAAATCCAGGAATACGACTCCTCACAGGCGGCCATTCTGGCGGTAAAACAGGGGCAGGCTGATGCAATGATTGAGGATAACAACTTCCTCGCCTATCAGGCCAAACTTGATCCGACCCTGACTGTCACTAACGAAGCGCTGGTGCCGCTGGAGTACAACGCCTTTGGCGTGAAGCAGGGTGACCAGGTCTGGCTGAACTACCTCAATGAATTCCTGTTTGAGATCAATGCCTCCGGTGAGAACGCCACGCTGTATCAAAAATGGTTTGGTGATAAGCCGCGTTACCCACTGAATCCGCAATTCTGATTGCCTGCGGTGTAGCACGCTTTGAGCTGCTACACCGCAGGAAGGAGTCCATGCATGAGTTATCAATGGCTAACCCTGTGGAGCTATGGCGAGACCTTCCTGGCCGCTGCCTGGCTGACGCTACAGGTCACACTTCTCGCTTTTATGCTGGCTGTCGCACTCGGGTTGCTGGCAGCGCTGGCGAAAGCCTCTGCGGCGGCGCCGCTACGCTGGCTGAGCCACTGCTATGTTGAATTCATCCGCAACACGCCGGTGTTGCTGCAAATTTTCATTATCTTTTTCGGCCTGCCTTCCCTCGGCATCACCATGAGCGCCTTTACCGCAGGGGTGCTGGCGTTGGGCATTAACGTCGGCGCTTATCTGTCGGAGACCTTTCGCGCAGGCATACAGTCGGTGCCTAAAGGGCAACGGGAGGCGGCATGGATTTTAGGCATTTCACGCCGCCAGGTCTTTCTGAGTGTGGTGTTGCCCCAGGCTGCGCGCGCCGTATGGCCCGCCATTATTAACAACCTGATTCAGTTGTTGTTAGGCACGTCGCTATTGTCGGCGATTGCGCTGCCGGAACTGACCGGCACCGCCACTGTGATAAACGCCCGCACGCTGCTTTATATCCAGACTTTCAGCGTGGTGGCGCTGGTCTATCTGCTACTGAGTAATCTCTTTTCCTGGCTCGGGAACCTGCTGGGAAGCCACTTGTTTCATCCGCAACTGGTCACTCCGGTAAAAAAGTCCGCCCGGTGGTGGGCAAAAAAATGGCTGACTAACCCACTGAACCGGGAGAATGCGCTATGAGCAATATGATCGCCAGTTCATTGCCGTTGCTGCTGGAGGGGCTATGGATCACGTTGCTGCTCTCGGCCGCTGCCATCATTGGCAGCACGCTGCTCGGCCTGCTCGCTGCCGTGTTGCGTACCAGTCGTGTGTCGGTTGCCAGCCACATAGCCGTGCTTTACACCGAGCTGTTTCGCGGCACGCCGGTGTTAATCACACTGATGTTTATCTACTTTGGGGTGGCCTACTTTGGCTATGAAATCAATCTGTTTGCCGCCGGTATTCTCGGACTGAGTATTTACCAGGGCGCCTATATCGCCGAAGTATTTCGCGCCGGGATCGAGGCCGTGCCTAAAGGACAATGGGAAGTGTCGTGGATCCTCGGGCTATCAAAACGCCAGACCTTTCTTAGCGTTATCCTGCCTCAGACGCGCGGCATCGTACTGCCGCCGCTGGTAGGGCAGTATCTTTCCCTGATTAAAGATACCTCTATCGTCAGCATGATTGGTATGTCGGAACTGATGCACCAGGGCCAGGCGATCGTTGATCGTATCGGCCAGCCGGTAGTGATTTATGCGCTGGTGGCCGTGCTGTACTTCATTGTTTGCTTTCCGCTTTCCCGTTGGGTTCAACATCATCAAACCAGGAGCCAGTTCTCATGAGCAAATCTGCCATTACGCTGAGCCGTATCACCAAATCTTTTGGCAGCACCCAGGTGCTGAAAGAGATCAGCCTTGATGTTTCGCCCGGCGAAGTGCTGGTGCTGATTGGCGCATCAGGCTCCGGCAAAAGCACCGTGTTACGCATCATGAGCGGGCTGGAAACGGCCGATGGAGGCGAAATCTGGGTTAACAATGTGCCATTGCACGACCATAAACGCAGCCGTGAAATTTGTGGTCATGTCGGGATGGTGTTCCAGCAGTTCAACCTATTCCCCCACAAAACCGCCCTCGGCAACGTGACGCTGGCGCTGATAAAAGCGCAGAAACTGTCTGAGGCCGAAGCCAATACACGCGGCATGGCAGCCTTGACACGCGTTGGGCTTGCCGAGCGCGCGCACTATTATCCGGCGCAACTTTCCGGCGGTCAGCAGCAGCGGGTGGCGATCGCCAGGGCGCTGGCGGTAGAACCAAAAATCATGTTTTTTGATGAAGCTACCTCCGCGCTCGATCCCGAGCTGGTCGGCGAAGTGATGGAAGTGATGCGTAGTCTGGCGCGTGAAGGGATGACCATGGTAGTGGTCACGCATGAGATGGGTTTTGCGCGCAAAACCGCAGACCGCGTGGTGTTTATGGATCAGGGGGTGATTGCTGAACAAGGATCGCCTGAGCAGATTTTCGTTAATCCACAGAATCCGCGCACCCAGCAGTTTTTATCGCGTGTTCTTGAGCATTGATCGGAGGCGTTATGTCGATTCATTTTCCGTTGGTGGCCGAGGGGCTACTGGATGCGCTGCAACCTGCGCCACGCTTTAAATCTGTTGCAGGCCGTGGCGATGCGCCGTTACCTGTTGGTACCCCGGTTCTGGCCAGCGATAGCGTCTTTTCCCCACTGATGCTAATGAAGCAATCTGCGCTGGAGAATAATCTGCGTCAACTGGCCGATTTTTGTCGTGAACAGGGCGTGATGCTGGCGGCACACGGCAAGACATCAATGTCTCCGGCAATCCTGCGTCGTGCCATCACCGAAGGCGGTGCCTGGGGATTGAGTGCGGCCACGCCTGCACAGGTTCGCGCTTTGCGCCAGTTTGGTATTCGTAACGTCTTTCTCGCTAATGAGCTGGTCGACCCCGCCGGTATTCGCTGGATTGGTGAGTGGCAAAAGCAGCATCCTGACCATGGCTTCCTTTGCTACGTTGATTCGCTACAGGGGGTTCGTTTGCTGGAACAGCATCTCGGTGACAACGCCATTGCGGTGCTGCTGGAAATGTCGGTGAGCGGCGGGCGTACCGGCTGCCGCTCATCCTCGCAGGCTCTGGAGATAGCCGCCGCGATTGCGGCAAGTCCGGTCCTGCAACTGGTGGGCGTTGCGGGTTATGAAGGCGCACTGGGGGCGGAGCGTGATGCAGCCGGTATCGCCAGGGTGCGCGATTATTGCCAGATGTTGATCGCGACGGCTGCGCTGGTGGCTGAGAAAGGGCTATTCAGCAGCGACACCATTATTCTCAGCGCTGGCGGCGGCGCCTGGTTTGATGTAGTCAGCGCCTGTTTTACCGAGGCCCGGCTATCGCTACCGATCACGCCATTGATTCGCTCGGGAGCCTATATGGCACACGATAACGGGTTGTATGCCCGCATCGCCCCGTTTGCCCAGCCGAACGCCCGGCATCATTTTGAACCTGCGCTGGAGATCTGGGGGCGAGTATTATCGCGCCCTGAGCCTGGGCTGGCGTTTGTTGATTTCGGCCGCCGCGATGTGCCCTTTGATCAGGATCTGCCCAATCCATTGTGGGTGCGAAATGTGGATGGGAGCGCCCCTCGTGTCGCTTCTGGTATGCGCATCAGTGAGGTGAACGATCAACATGCCTGGTTGTTGCTGCCAGAAGAGGATGCGTTAAAGCCCGGCGACTGGCTGGGCTGTGGTATTTCACATCCCTGTACCGCGTTTGATAAGTGGCGCTATTTGCCACTGGTTGATGACGATTATCGTGTCACCGATTCAGTGGAAACTGCATTCTGAATAAAGCGTATGTCTGTCATGGCGCGATACCGCGCTGTTTCAGAAGGTTTTACGACAGCACCGTTCCGTTTCCTGTCCTGGCGGAAAAAAGAAAGCACCGACGAGATTATCGTTCGGTGCTTTATGTTTCGCACTTATGTCAACGTGCGGTTCAGACTTAGAACTGGTAAGTCACGCCGACAGCAACGATGTCGTCGGTAACGTAGCTGGAACCTACGTAAGTCGCAAAATCGCCTTTGTCCAGCTGGTTGATTTTGTAATCGACCATTGCAGAGAAGTTTTTGTTGAAGTAGTAGGTTGCGCCTACGTCAACATATTTAACCAGGTCCTGATCACCCCAACCGTTTTCCAGGTCTTTACCTTTGGTCTGTACGTAACCAATAGACGGACGCAGACCGAAGTCGAACTGGTACTGAGCAACGGCTTCGAAGTTTTCAGATTTGTTGGCAAAACCACGGCTGCCGATTGGCGTCATGTTCTGCGCGATGCTGTACATAGCCGCCAGGTAGATGTTGTTAGCGTCGTATTTCACGCCAGAGATCCACGCTTCCGCGTTAGCGCCTTTACCCAGAGCCTGAGAGTTCTGCAGATCGGTACGGTCTGATTTTGCATACGCAGCAATCAGAGTAACCGGGCTGCCGCCAAAGTTGTAAGACAGAGAGGTACCGAAGCCGTCGCCATTCTGTTTAGAAGCAGTGCGGCCAGTTTCGTTTTTACCCTGGTACTGCAGGCCCAGGTTCAGACCGTCCACCGCACCGAAGAAATCGGTGTTACGGTAGGTAGCCACGCCAGTGGTACGTTTGGTCATGAAGTTATCGGTACGGGTCAGAGAGTCACCGCCGAATTCCGGGAACATATCGGTTACAGACGCGGCATCGTACAGGATGCCCAGGTTACGACCGTAGTCGATAGAACCGTAGGTTTTTGCCTTCAGGCCAGCGAACGCCAGACGGGTTTTCTGAGTAGAGCTGCCTTCGTCGGTGTTGCCAGCGAATTCAGATTCCCAACGACCGAAACCAGTCAGTTGATCGTTAATCTGCGTTTCGCCTTTGAAGCCCAGACGCACGTAAGTTTTGTCGCCATCCTGAGTGGTATCATCGCTGAAGTAGTGCATGGCTTTGATTTTGCCGTACAGATCCAGTTTGTTACCATTTTTGTTGTAGATTTCCGCAGCGTTGGAAGAAGCAGAAACAACACCAAGGCCGATCATCATTAATGCCAAAGTAGTTTTTTTCATTATGTTTCCTGATTAATTGTAATTAACGCGCTTTAGATCGCTGAACGTCGCCGCTCAAGTGAAAAATTCACGTAGGGTTTTAACGTCTGCGAATTAAAGTTTTATGACAATTCTTATTTATTTTTTTACAAAGTGGGTTTTACAGCTAGTGTCATAAAAACGTCAAGTTTTGTAAGTAGGTTTTCTGATTGCCTTCAAGGATTTTCTTATGTTGTTAAAACTCACAGTTGGAAGTTGGCTCTGATCCTGTTACAAAGACTGTTTAATTTTTTTCTTCTACGTTGAACGGCAGAAATCATGAGCGACAGCCAGACGCTGGTAGTGAAACTCGGCACCAGTGTTTTAACGGGCGGATCCCGCCGCCTGAACCGCGCCCACATTGTTGAACTTGTGCGCCAGTGCGCACAACTGCATGCAGCAGGGCATCGTATTGTTATTGTGACTTCTGGCGCAATTGCCGCCGGGCGCGAGCATCTGGGTTACCCGGAGTTGCCCGCCACTATCGCATCGAAACAGCTTCTTGCCGCTGTCGGGCAAAGCCGCCTGATTCAACTGTGGGAACAGCTGTTCTCGATTTACGGCATCCACGTTGGGCAAATGCTCCTAACGCGCGCTGATATGGAAGACCGCGAGCGTTTCCTCAATGCGCGTGACACCCTGCGAGCGCTCCTCGACAACAACATTGTGCCGGTCATTAATGAGAATGACGCCGTTGCGACGGCTGAAATCAAAGTCGGCGACAATGATAATTTATCGGCGCTGGCCGCTATTCTGGCGGGCGCAGACAAACTCCTTCTGCTTACCGATCAGCAAGGTCTTTTCACCGCTGACCCGCGTAACAACCCGGACGCTGAATTGATCAAAGATGTCTACGGCATTGATGACGCGTTGCGCGCGATTGCGGGTGACAGCGTATCTGGCCTGGGCACCGGCGGGATGGGAACCAAATTGCAGGCGGCGGATGTCGCCTGCCGTGCAGGTATCGATACTATCATTGCCGCAGGCAGCAGGCCGGGTGTGATCGGCGATGTGATGGAAGGGGTTCAGGTCGGGACGCTTTTCCATGCGCAGGCCTCACCGCTGGAAAATCGCAAACGCTGGATTTTTGGCGCCCCTCCGGCAGGTGAAATCACCGTTGATGAAGGCGCGACAGCCGCTATCCTGGAACGCGGCAGTTCCTTACTGCCAAAAGGGATTAAAAGCGTGACAGGCAACTTTTCCCGTGGTGAAGTGATCCGCATCCGCAACCTTGAAGGTCGCGATATTGCACATGGCGTTACCCGCTATAACAGTGACGCGCTGCGTCGCGTTGCAGGTCATCATTCGCAGCAAATTGATTCCATTCTCGGCTATGAATATGGCCCGGTCGCCGTGCATCGCGACGATATGATCATCCGTTAAGGAGCAGAGGTATGCTGGAACAGATGGGCATCGCTGCTAAAGCAGCGTCGTACAAGCTGGCATTGCTCTCCAGCCGTGAAAAAAATCGCGTGCTGGAAAAAATCGCCGATTACCTGGAAGCGCAGTCTGACGAGATTATTCTCGCCAACGAACAGGACGTTCTGGAGGCCCGCCGTAATGGCCTGAGCGAAGCGCTGCTTGATCGCCTTGCGTTGACGACAGCGCGTTTGAAAGCGATTGCGGACGATGTTCGTCAGGTATGTAAACTGGCTGACCCGGTAGGGCAGGTGATCGACGGTGGTCTGCTGGACAGCGGCCTGCGCATTGAGCGTCGCCGCGTGCCGCTCGGCGTAATTGGCGTGATTTATGAAGCACGTCCGAATGTCACCGTGGATGTGGCATCTCTGTGCCTGAAAACCGGTAACGCGGCGATTCTGCGTGGCGGTAAAGAGACCTGGCGCACCAATGCGGCAACGGTAAAAGTGATTCAGCAGGCGCTGGAAGAGTGCGGTTTACCCGCCGGCGCGGTACAGGCGATTGAAAGCCCGGACCGCGCGCTGGTCAATGAAATGCTTAAGATGGATAAATACATCGACATGCTGATCCCGCGCGGCGGCGCTGGCCTGCACAAGCTGTGCCGCGAACAGTCCACCATCCCGGTGATCACTGGCGGTATCGGGGTTTGCCACATTTTCGTTGATGATTCTGCCGAGTTTGCGCCTGCGCTGAAAATTATCGTGAATGCGAAAACCCAGCGTCCAAGCACCTGTAATACCGTCGAAACGCTGCTGGTTCATCAGGACATTGCGGGCACGTTCCTGCCAGCGTTGAGCAAACAGATGGCGGAAAGCGGCGTCACCTTGCACGCGGATGCGCAATCGCTGGCGGCGCTGCAATCGGGTCCGGCAGTGGTGGTGCCGGTTAAAGCGGAAGAGTATGACAATGAGTTTTTGTCGCTGGATCTGAACGTGAAAATCGTTGCTGACCTGGACGATGCTATCGCCCATATCCGCGAGCATGGCACGCAGCACTCTGATGCTATCCTGACACGTACGCTCAGCAATGCGAACCGTTTTGTTAACGAGGTAGATTCTTCTGCTGTGTATGTGAATGCCTCCACGCGTTTCACCGACGGCGGTCAGTTTGGCCTGGGCGCGGAAGTGGCGGTGAGCACGCAAAAACTGCATGCGCGCGGACCGATGGGCCTTGAAGCCCTGACGACCTACAAGTGGATCGGTTTCGGCGACGATACGATTCGTGCGTAAATAACAATGGGGTGATGCAAAAGTAGCCGTTTGATTCCAAAGGGCATTGACGCATCACCTCGTTAGATCTAACCTTTTGCACCGTGGTTCACCGACGTGAATCCCGTCCTTTCAGGGCCGATATAGCTCAGTTGGTAGAGCAGCGCATTCGTAATGCGAAGGTCGTAGGTTCGACTCCTATTATCGGCACCAGTTTTTTCAATAAGTTACCTCGCTTTCATATAAACCACGTTTTCCCCTTGTGTCATATTTGTGCCACTGCGCTCTAAAATCGCGTCGATTTTGTTAGCATGCTCGGTAAGGTGTCCAGCCGAAAGATGCGCATATCGCTGTACCATTTCCAGCGTCTCCCAGCCGCCCATTTCCTTCAACGCAAGAAGAGAAACTCCGGACTGAACAAGCCAGCTTGCCCAGGTGTGCCTTAAGTCGTGAAAGCGGAAATTGCTAATGCCTGCCCGCCTTAGTGCTCCGCTCCACGCCTTATTACTGTCTGTGCGCATTTTTCTTACTGCCGGCGTTTTTGTTCCATCGCTACGCCATGCCGGTGTTGTATGGACAAATACCCATCGATGGTGTTTCCCCTGTTGCCTGGCAAGTATCTGGCATGCAGTCTCGTTAAGCGGCACGCCGATGGCGTTCCCTGCCTTCGTTTCATCCGGATGCATCCAGGCCATTTTTCTTTCGAGGTCCACCTGTGACCATTCCAGATCGGTGACGTTTGACCGTCGCAGACCTGTCGTGATCGCAAACATAACGACCGGGAAAAAATGAGGCGCAATTTCAGCGAATAGCCGTTTGGCCTCATCGTCAGAAAGCCAACGAATACGCCCGTTTTTAACCCGCGGCGTCGATATCTTTGGCGACCTGTCCAGCCATCCCCATTCCACAGACAAATTCAGTATTGCCCTCAGAATTGCAAGGTGGCGCGTTTTGGTTCCACGCGCTGCGAGCTTTGCTTTATACTCCGGGACAGGCTGGCCCAGCCTTAAGCACCTGTCTCTGGTCATTTCCCAGTTCAGGCGATGGCGGCGGTTCTCCATCCCGTCTACCGCCGCCGTTATTTTGTCTGCTGTAATATCCGATAGTTTCCAGCCCCGAAAGTGCAGCATCCAGAAACCGATGATGCTCTTATCGTCGTCCAGGCTTTTCTTATCTTCCTTCTCCCGCAGCCATCGAATACAGGCATCATTAAATGTCCTGTTTGGTGCCTCCCCCAGTTTATCGACACGCCAGGCTTCCATTTTCAGACGATCGTGAAGTTCCTGCGCCTGCCTTTTGTCCGTTGTTTCAAGAGACTGTCTAATTCGTTTTCCGTTTGGCGCGACGAAATCGCAGTGCCATGTTTCGCCACGCTGTTTGATTGACATGCTTTATCCTCCTGCACATCAACCGCATTCACCGGCTGATTGTGGATCGGGTTCTTTACTGCTGCAATACAGTCTGTTTTGCAGATCAGGTAAGGGCTTTTTTTCTTGTGAGGATTCTTTCTGGTAGCAGCTAGGCGGCCAGACTTAATCCACTGCGCGACCGTGCCTTTATCCAGTTTCAGGAAAGCGGCAGCCTCATCTCTGGTGAAAACCTCTTCTTCCATAGATGCTCTCCTATGGCCCCAACCGGGGCCAGTCAATTCAACGTTGATGCTTGCCGCGCTTTTCTGCGTCAGCCTGGCAACTCGCACACATCCGGCAGCCGGGAACAGCCCGGCGCCGCGCCTCTTCAATCGCATCACCGCATTCGTCACAGTGAGACGCTGATACGGCGTTGCGGTCAATGCGGTGCTTTTGTATGGCTGCCTGTCGCTGGAGTTCTTCAAGCTCGCTGGCGGCGTCGATAGTGTCTGGTCTCATGCTGTATGCTCCAGAATTATGCTAAGGCCAAGCTTCTTGGCGAGCGCGTGCTCTGCAACGGCACCATCCGATTTTTCCCATCCACGAAGCATGAAAATGGCATCAGCGGCGCGAACCATTGCGAAACAGATATCCATGTATTCGTGTTGCGATAACCCATTTGGGAGAATTGCGGGACACAACACAATGTGACCCTCATTCATGAGGGAGACATGCTGTTTGCGGAATGCGTCGCGGTTGAAATCAGGCAGCCCCGTCATTGGCCCAGCGATATAAACTTTCACGCCGCACCCCCTTCATTCTTCTCCGCTTCAATAACAAGCTGGTTAAGTTTGTCGTGCACCCGGGCTACCAAAGCCTGAAATTCCTCTTCCGTTGCTACGGGGATCGGCACAAAACGAATCCCGATTTGTGCCAGGCTATTTGCCATCTCAAGCGACTTTCTCAAGTCAACAGGTGATGCTTTGTTCATGATTCCACTCCATACCTGCCATTAAGCCGGCCAGTTTTGACTACGAACTCCAGGAGGCTGACGCCCAGCGGCGCAATCTGCTGGTGGTGTTTTTTGATTATGGGTTTCACCGTCGCATCCCATTGAGGTTTTGGATTTTTGCTCATCGCCTTTTTGATTTCCTCGGTGCAACGGCGACACTGTGCGCGTATGATGTTTTCCTGCTCTGCTGGTGTCATAGCCGTATCCCCTGAGTTTCGGTGTAAGCGTTAATAAAGTGCGCGGCAGCATGAACGTTTATGGCGTTACCGTAACCCTTAAGTCTTCCTGTCCTGTTGCGGCCTGCCAGTGCTCGTAAAGAGGACTTACCGTGTCCCAGGCTTTTGGCAAACCTTGCAACCAGCGGGAATGTGCCGGGTTCAACTGGACGCCATTGCTCATCTCTACAAAAGAGCCAGTCCGCATCTCGCCAAAAACCGTTAACCTCAAGGGGCCGACAAGGTAGGCCTGTCGTGGAAGTTGATCCACTCTGTTTTTCCCTTCTCGCTGCGCCGTCATCCCTGATGTGTCTTTCCAGTCTCGCGATGTTGGCGTTACCCAACCGGTCAGCAACACCGAGCCAGGAAGCTTGAGGCATATCTTCGGTGAACCGTCCTGATTCTTCCCGCTGTAGCAATGAGTAGACCCCGTCGAATCGTTCGCTACAGGTGTCTGCCATCCGGTTAACCGAACCGCTCCAGCGACGTGTTGTAGACCCCTTTTCGTTTCTGGCTGTGGATTGGTGTTCGCCATTGGCGTGGGCCACCCAGTAAGCCCGCTCTCTGATGTGCGGCGCGCCGATGCTCGCTGACGTAAACGGCACAAGCCCGAAGGCGTAGTCCATTCCTTCCAGGTCTGATTGAACAGTGTCGAACCATGCATTTGCGTTACCTGCTGCAACCTGTTCGCCAAAGACATGCTGAGGTCTGCACTCGCTGATGAGCCACTGGAAAGCAGGCCATAAGTGCCGCTCGTCATCAAACCCAGCGCCTTTGCCAGCCTGGGAGAAAGGCTGGCACGGGCAGCTTCCCGTCCAGACCGGTCTGTTATCAGGCCATCCGGCCAGACGCAGAGCATGCGACCATCCGCCAATTCCTGCGAAGAAATGGCACTGGGTAAAACCTCTGAGGTCATCAGGTGTGACATCTTCAATACTCCGCTCGTCAACTTCACCCGGGGCGATGTGACCGCCGGCGATCAGGTTACGCAGCCATTGCGCTGCAAATGGGTCGATTTCGTTGTAATAAGCTGCTGGCGTCATGCTACCTCCCGCTTAGCCAAAAGCTTCTCGCCGAACTCCAGCAGTTCATCGCGGTTTACAGTGGTAAAACGGCAGTGAGTGCGTGGCCACGGATGCCAGATGACCAGCATTGAGCCTTTGTTGTTTCCGCTGATCGGCTTACCGTTTGCTGGATTAACAAACGCCAGGCGGCCGCCAGTGATGAACCGCACCTCGCTGGCCGTTTCGATTGCCTGGCTGAACCAACCTACGGAGGTGTCCGACGGGAGCAGCATCACGCAGCCGATCCGATTCCATTTGTTTTCGTGAGCCACCTTGTCGACAAACGGTCCTATGTCGCTGTACGGCGGGTTCAGCCATACATAGCCCTCTGCGTACCCCATAGCCTGGGGCCATGAGGTAGTGAGGGTGTTTTCTTCTTCCGAAATAAACAGGCGGCACAGGCGGTTTTCTTCGGTTGCCGCCGCGTCCATCTGGAAAATAAATTCCGCATTCAGTGCCGCAAACAATGCTGGCGGTGTACGCCAGCTATCGCGCTGCTCTGGCGGGGTGTTGCTGCCGTTAAAATCAGACATTGGTACGCTCCGGGTCAAACTCAGGCCAGTTATTGCGACGGTGGTTTTCTTCCAGGCGGCGCTGCTGAATGTCTTCGAGTGAGCGGCCAGTCATTTCGGCTACGCGGTCATTCGGCAGTAATTCGAGCAGCGCCAGTTCCTGCTGAGTCCATGGCTCATCAGAACGGAATGTCATCGTCAAATTCCGGTGTCTGGTTTTGCTGGCGCATTGCCTGTTGCAGGCGCGAATCAGGGACGGCGTTAGGGTCATTCTGAGGCGCGCCCCAGCCACCTGAATTTTGCGTATTAGGAGCACCCCATCCGCCGCGAGACTGGTCATGTGGCTTGCGGTCATCCTTGTCTTTTACAGTGCGCTCCAGCGTGGCGATCGTTTCTGCTGGCGTTTTTTCGAAGTACTCTTTGTAAGTCAGGCGCGATCCAGGCTGGAAAATATGCCGGACCTCAAATTTGTAGCTGTCGCTGCCGTCCTGTTTGGTGGTGAGAACTTTTTGCAGGAAAAAGCCAGCGCGCTTGCCTTCCAGTGCGGGAAGAAACCATTCAGTACCGTTCTGGCCCTGCCGTTGTTGCGGTTGCGCATCCTTTACCTGAGCAGCCCACAGAAGGGCAGAAATCAGCCCCATGCCAAATGTCTGGCTGCCATCACGGCCAAGAAAGTTGATGCGTAAAAAATTGGCTTTTTGTCCGTTAACATCGATGGATAAAACAAGAGCCTGTGACTGCGAGCCGTCTTTACCAAACTCATAAACGGCAGAGAGAATGTCGCCTTCATAGGCACCGGTATCTGCAATACCGGCAGTTGCGCCAGCTTTAAGAGCGGCTTCGGAAGCCTGCTTATTCCATGAAAAAGCTACAGGTTGATTCATCATTTTTTTGCCTCGTTATAAGTCAGAGAATTCAGTTATGGCGGCATCAAATTTCGCCAGGTCGTTATCCATTTCCGTAACACCATCACCGAGCAGATCTGGCGGGCATTTGACGGTGTCGTTGTCATCGCCCTTCAACAGGAACAGATGACGGCCATCGCGCTTGATAATTCGAAGCACAATCGGGAAGTAACCTTCCGGGGTGAGTTTTTCGTTCAGCATCTTGCCGACGGTTTTCATGCGCACTTTCCCTTCGCTGTCTTCGGTATGAGCGAGGAAATAAACACGGAAGTCGTCAGGAAGTTGGGTGGCAGCCTCAATGATTCGCCAGGCATGCTCGGCCATTTCAGTAAATTTGGTGTATCCGGTCTCATATGCCCGGTTCATGTTTTCGTGCTGCATGACAGCCTGAAAATCGTCGATGATGAGCATCCGACGTCCGCTGTTTGCCATGTTTTGAATAACGTTAAACAGGTGACGGCCGTCGCGAATATCAATGACGTTTCCGCGCTGGATAGAGTTATCCGGCAGTCTTTTCCCATGCAGTTTCCAGCCACCATTGTTTTTAAATGGCAGTGCCTTACGAATGCAGCGGGCAAGGATGGCGTTTTCCGGGTTTACGTTGCGCAGGCTGTATGTCTTACCGAAACCGGAATCAGCAAGTATCAGAGTCATCATCGCCATACATCACCCCTCAATCAGCCAGTGCTCGACCGTGAAGCGCATGTCTTCATCAAGCTCTGTCCCGCTCATCCAGCGCAGATACCCTTTATCGCTGCGCGCCACTTCTTCGAAGGTTTTCCCCTTGTACTTACCGAAGCGCATCATGTGCAGCAGGGAAGGTGAGTTAGAGATTTCTCGCATCTGGCCTACGGTCCATTGAGCTTCACGCCCCATGTACATCAGCAACTCAGCCGTGACATAGCAGTCATACAGCGCGCGGTGAGCATACAGACCTTCCGGCACTTCCGGTTTCAGACCGAGGCGATAGCGCAGGTACTGGTTACCGTGCGACTCAAATTCCGGATACAGCTTGCGCGCCAGCTTTAACGTGCAAATCCAGGGGGCGGTAATCTGCGGCAGCTTGCCTTTGTCGAATGCAGCGTTGTGGGCCACATAGGCATCAGCGCCCAGGTACTTGCCGATCACGTCGGAGATAAGCGGAGCATCGGAAACCATATCCTCGGTGATGTGGTGAATAGCCATAGCCGCGAAGCCGATAGGCTCAGCAGGGCGAACCAGATCGCTCATCGGGTTGCAGATAACGCCTTTGACGATATCCACGCTGGCAATCTCCACCACGCCTCCCTCAAAGCTGGTTGTTTCGGTATCAATCACACGCAACATTGTTGAACTCTCCTGTAATTGCGTCGTTTACTGCGTCAAATTCAGCGAGCTGATTTGCGACTCGCTCCAGGTCTTCGGGTTGCAGCCGGTACGCCAGGCAAAGCATGGCGATCAGCATCATTCCTTCGAGGCGGTTTACCATCTGCGTTTCCTCGTTCGTATGGACTGCGCCGGGTGCAACAGGAAAAAACGCTCTGCACAGCCCTTGTCGTGGCAGAAATGACCTGTACGGCTTGCCATGGCGGTGTGGATTGTGCGGACATCGCAGTCATCCGGATGGCGAAGCTGGCCGCACTTGTCGCACATCACTGAGTTGAGGTGTTCCGTAGCCGAGGCCAGGAAAATGCTTTCTGCATGACTTCCCGCCACGCCGCGCGAATCGACGTACTCGATAATGTCTTCCGTGCGACCATCGCTGTAAGTGAACGGGCCGCGACCAGTAAGCTTTACGATCTGCGAACCGAGTTTGAGACGAGAACCGACAGGAAGTGCTGCCAGTCGTTCAGAGGAAATACGCGGTAATGGATTCATAATTAACACTCCATAAGGCTGAGAGAATCCCGGCACCGTGGCGGCTGCCTGTGTCGATTAATTTGGTTTTGCCCGTCAGGGCTCAGAACTTCACAACGTTGCCCGCTGGCTGTTCATCGGCGCGGACAATGCGCTCAACCGGGAAACACTCGCCAGCTACCTGCTGTTCGACGGCGGCGGCTTCGCATTGCTGCAGGTTGTCGTAAACACCGACAACAACATCCTGAAAGTCACCGTTGGTCAGGCCGACAGTCAGTACCAAAGCAAATAACGTGTTCATGGCTGCGCTCCTGTTGCCTGGCGGTATTCTTCAACCGCTTTGGTCCACATCAGCTCGTCACCGAGAAAGCGGGCGATGACGATTTTGTTTTGCGCAGCGCGGACTTTGTTCAGGTCTACAATGCTTTTGTCGATAACATGGCCCAGACCAGCTATGACCATCTGGTCACGGTTCAGGACAACGCTTTCGCGAGGGTTATCGACTGACGTCAGGCGCCAGAGAGAGCCATTAGCCATCGGGGTAACTTTGTACTGATGGTTGTTGTGCGTAATTTCCATCTCATCCTCTGCCGTTGTCGCCCGGCTGGCGGAGTTAAAACCATCTGCGCTGATTTGTGGGATTCGCTGGCGGTGCCAGGCGCTTGTCTTCTGGTTGTCTCGGTGGACTGCAATTCACCGCCGCGAAGCCCGCTGTTTGGATGAGTTAAAGATAACCTTAGTTATGATGCTATGCAATAACCTAAATTATAAATAATAATAATTAAGTTATAATTGCCTGATAGTAAAAGTAATTTATTTTGTAAATGCGTGGTGTTATGCTCAAAAAAACATCAAGGGTGACGTATGAACGAAGACAAAGCGGGGTTAATTGTTAACGCAATAGGGGTTGCCATTCTGGAGCTGATAGGCGAGCGCGTGCCGATCACCAGAGATAGCCTGGTTGACAAGCTGGAGCATAACCGGCGCGAGACCAAAAATGTGATAGGGAAGGGTGCGAACAGGGACGCGGCGGATTTGGTCAGAAAAGGGGTATAAAAAACCCGGCGCGGTGGCCGGGTTTACTTTGATGCAGCTACGGGCAGGTTTACATTATTGTATCCCGCCAGCCGGGTTGTTGAAATGATGAAAGCTCTCGTGTACGGGTAAAGAGTGTTGATAAGAACATCTGTTGTTAATTCTTTATGTGCTTCCGTTTCATCCATATCTCTGTCAAACTTCACGACAGCCATCTGACAGGCATTAAATACAAACTTTTCATTTTTAATGAGTTTTATAGATAGGGCAAGCCTGAAACTACGTTTGTCTTTGGTGTTGTAATCGACAGCCGTATCTATGGACATTGAAAAATCGTGGCCATTATTTGTTTTTTCTGTTGTCCGGGTGAGACTGAATGAGTCCACCCACATACTGGAAACTACAAAACTCATGATATTTCCATTAATGTGTTTTTTCTAAAATGGTAGTTTCAACAGCAAACTCATTAGCCCACGAGCTTGAAAAAGAAACTCTCGCGAAAACAGTTTTTTGAATTCGATTGGAAACAGCAGCCTTTTCACAAAGATCGGCGAAAACAGCAGGGTAAGTTTCGGCTATACGAAGTAACTTATCCATCGATTCGGACTGGATCACATCGTTGTTCTCGTACTTAGTGAAGGCATTAGGTCCGCCGCCAAACACAAGAGCAGCCTCATCTTGTGTTAGCCCAAGCTTGACTCGGATATCGAGAACTTCCTTGCCAGTAAGCAACCCATCCACTTCCTTTTTAAACTCATTCATAGCGCGCTTGTTATATTTAAGCTCTTGCGCACCTGCTTGTTCAACATGGCAGTGATCGCAGGAGTAGTAGATATCTGTAACTTGTTTAACCCTACCCTTGTATGTGATCTCGTCCTGTTCTGCCTTTTTAATCAGATGCCCTTCACCGCAAAGGGGGCAAATGTCTCCATTTTTCATAAAGCCTCCCGATTAGCTATGATGTGTGGTAAGAGACCGTAACAACTACATTTCCAGCGATTCCAATACAAAATTTAACATAGAATTGGCAGTTCATTTCTTTATAAGCAGCTTCTATCCAAGATTTCTCTACCCATGTGTATGAGTCGCATGCTGCCCAAGTATCTGGTGTGCTTAACTCACACCATTCCGACGCGTGAAATTTTCCGCTTGTTACAGCGTGTTTGATAATGTCTTTTAAGTCATCTGCATCTTTAGAGAGGTCTCTAAGGTTTTTTCTGCATTTCCTGGTTCCGATTACCATGGTTGCAGTATCTATAACAGCCAGAATATCGGCATATATCGGACCCCCTTGAATTTTTTGTGGGAGACCAGGAAAACCAGATGAATAACGACTTACAATAGTTACCATTATGGTAAGTTCGCTCCTTCCGTGTCAATGCAGATTGTGCCTATAGTTACCCATGCTTCCTGTACGTCTGCGGAATCACCACAGCATTGAAGACCAGAACATGCGCCCGATGATCTCAATCTCTGACAAAGCATGCTCTTCATCAGGATGCTCCTGGCTGTTGTAGCTGCGCAGGCTTATCCGGTCAGGACCAACGCGATAAAGCATTTTCAACCGCTTCCATCCATCCTGGTTAACGGCATAGACTTTGCCATCCACGATGCGTTTATCGTTGCAGTTAATCGCCACAGTGGCGCCATCAGGTATTAACGGCTCCATGCTGTTTCCTACTGCCGGGAAGCACAGAACGCCAGTACCATCCGTATTAGCCCCCACCCGGCGCAGTGTCGCCTTTGAAAACCTCAACTTAAAACCGTTATGATCTTCTTCCTGCACGCGCCCACTACCACAGGCAAATTCAATATCCTTCAAGAACGGCACTTCCACCTCATCAGCTGGTAGCGGCGTGTTTTTGTCCCACGCGTCTACGGTGCCCCATTCGTTTTCTGGCGGCAGGGCATCGTCACTAACTTTCATTGCGCCAATTCCAGCACTCAACCATTCAGGTCGAACATTCAACGCGCGCGCGATTTCTACCATTTTTCTACTGCCGGTAGTTTTTCCTGACGCCATTTTTTGCACTGCTGGCTGTGATATGCCAACCCGTTCAGCTAATTGAGCCTGTGAAAGGGAGGCCATATTCATGGCTGCATTAAGTCGTTCTGCGAAAGTTTTCATGTCGTAAATCTATAACCGAGGTTATCAATAGTAAAATAACAAAGGTTATGGACATTCCCCATAACTTGAGTTATCTTTCATTCTATCCAATCACCGGATAGGTAAAATCCATGAATAAAGTTATCCAGCGAGCCTTAAAAATCGTTGGCAGTCAAAAACGACTGGCGGAGATTTGCGGCGTCAGTCAGCCAGCGGTTCATAAGTGGTTGAATGGCGGATCTGTTTCTCCGGAAAAAGTAACTGCCATCGTTAACGCCACTGGCGGTGAAGTTCAGGCCCATGAGATTCGACCTGACCTACCTGACCTGTTTCCGCATCCTGACCACGCCGCCTGACCGGCGGCCCAACACCAAGAGGAAGTATCACGAATGGAGAACTCAATCGCACGCAAGTTAGAACCGCCGATTCTCAACCCGCTTGAAATCGAAAGCACGTTGCTCAACCGACTGGCCTCGATAGGGCAAAAGAATTACGCCGAGCGCATCGGTGTCAGTGAGTCAGCTATCAGCAAACGTAAGGCTGACAACCATTTCACCGAAATGGCCAAGGAGATTTCAGCGCTGGAATTGCAGGTCGTACCGCCGGAAGCGGTAGTTGTCTCACGCGATTACCTGAAATCGGTCGAGACACTGGCTGATATCGGTTTGCGCGCAGAACGTTGCAGGCCTGGCCCGCTGGGGTGGGACTGATGGGAAGTTTAAAAGGTGAAAGCCGGACTGCGCTAACAGTACCGGCCTTCGAAGCGAATTAACTGGATCAATTCACAGGATTTAGTATGTCAAATACTGCTGAAATTATCAATTTCCCAAATACCACCGAGCAAACGGGAGGTCGTATGGCCGACCTGTCCAACGGGTATACCAGGATCGCCAATGAGATACAGCAACTCAAACCACGCCTGAAAATGTCCGGGCGGGAATGGCAGTGTCTTGAGGCGGTGATCTGGCTAACCTACGGATGGAACAAAAAACAGGACCGGGTTACGAATACCGTCATTTCCGGGCTTACTGACCTGAGTGATTCACATGTTTCCGATGCAATTAAATCACTTGCAGAGCGTGGAATTATTTTTAGTCACAAGCAGGGAGTGATGAAAATTGTCGGTATAAATACTGACCTTTCTGCCTGGATTTTAGACAAACCGAAAACGGGAAAACTTTTCCCGAAAACAGGAAAATCCTTACCGGAATCGGGAAAAACCTTCCCGGAAACGGTAGACACCCAAGACTATAACAATAACAGTATTAAAAGATCATCGTTGAAGGATTCTGACGAATCCCTCAACCCCACCCCAAAAAGCAATTTTGTTAAGCATCCAGAAGCGGCTGTTCAGACCCCCAAAGGTGACAAGTGGGGAAGTGCCGAAGACCTGGAGTGTGCAAAGTGGATCCTCGCACTGCTGGAAAAAATAAAACCCTCACTGGCAAAAGCCAACCTGGTTACCTGGGCTAATGACGTGCGCATGATGCGCGAGCTGGACGGGCGCACGCATCGTGAAATTTGCGAGTTGTTTAAGTGGGCCAGCCGGGACGCATTCTGGTGTTCAAACATCCTTTCCCCGAAAAAGCTTCGCGCCAAATGGGAAACGCTGAGCTTACAGCGCGACTCTGGCCGCCGGGCAACCAACGGGAATGCACAGGCTATCGACTTCAACAACACCGACTGGATTAACGGGGTGCTCGATGAAAAGTCTTTCTGAACAGCTTCAAAACTTCGACCGCGAAAACTTCCGCCGCGTTGCTCACGGTCTGCCGGAGGTGCAGGACGCCCGCACACCGGTTCGCCAGGCTGAGCAGGTTGCTGAGGTATTCAACGGCCTGTTTGCAGAGCTGCGCGCTGCGTTCCCGGCCGCCATCGCTAATTTCCGCACCCAGGCTGAATTCGACGAGTTCCGTCGTCAGTGGCTGCTGGCATTTCGTGAGAACGGCATCACCACCATGGCGCAGGTGGCTGCAGGAATGCGCATAGCACGCCAGCAGGCAAAGCCGTTCCTGCCATCGCCGGGCCAGTTTATCGCCTGGTGCCGCGCCGAAGAGAGCGCCGCCATCGGCCTGCCGGACGCCGCTGAACTGGTCGACCTGGTTTATCAGTACAGCCGAACACGCGGGCAGTACCCGGACGCTGAGTCCTATCCCTGGCCGAATCACGCAACCTACTGGATGGTTACCACGCTGTACCAGGTAATGCGCTCTGCTGGCCTCAGTGATGCAGAGTTGCGCCGCCGCGCCGCTGATGAACTGGCGAAGATGGTCAAGCGTATTCGCAATGGCGAGCAAATCCCGGCCCCTGTGGCGCGTTTGCCTGTGCTGGGTACCAAGCCCCTCACACGCGAACAGGGTTTACGGAAGGTGCAGGAAATACGCGAGAAGTTTGGTTTAAAGGGCGGGAGGGATTCCTGATGAGCGCTAAAACCGCAATCCGGGACTATCTGGCCGCCGGACACAACACATTCACCACCGCTGAGGTGTCCGCTGCTACCGGAATCCCGGCAAAAACACTGAGTTCGGCAGCATTCCACATGTGCCGCTCTGGTGAACTGGTCATTGAAAACCGCACCTGGAGAACTGTCACGTACCGCGCGGCGACGAATTTTGACCGGGAAAACAAAAACACCATTTGCGACGAATGTCGCCAGAACTGGCAGGGCTATCGGATCCACAAAATTTTCGGGAGTGCACGGGTATGAAACAGGTAACGATGGAAAGCGTAAAGCAGCGCATAGCTGATCTGGAGCGTGCTGATAATACCTTTGGCCTTGGGCTAAACACGGAATTCGAACTGGCCTGCCTGCGCGAGCTGGTAGCAGTGACTGAGCAGCGCGACGCGTTGGTGGCAGATAACGCAGTTCTTATCGATTTGGCAAGAAAGTTCGCAGACAGGGCTGATGATTACAAAGGCTCTTTGATGGGATTTAGCGTGTTCGAAAGTTTTAACGAACTTAAAAGCGCTGGCAGCAAAGAAGCCACATCCGCAGTAATCGCAGCCTTGCGGGAAGAGGCCACAGAGGCGGCATTTAATAGCGATAAACATGCGGCACTTTGCGACAGCGCATACGTATCAGGTATGCAGGCAGGCTGGAATTTCGGTGTGGATGAGGATGTGACAGGGTTCCAGCAATCTCTGGAGGCATATCGCAAACCAATGCGCGAAGCCTGCCGCCAGCTTCGCGAGAGCAAAGGAGCTAACCATGGCTAATCCAATCACTGTTGGGCTGTCAGGCCTGACAAATCGTATTTTTGCCGGTCGTTCAAAGCCGAGCAAGTTGGCACCTGGTGTGCGCCAGTTTGCAGGCGAGAAATTCGACGTTACCGACGAGGCGCTCTTTGCTGTAGCTCACTTACTTATCGCTCGTGATGACATCCTCGTGTTCCCTGCTGCGAACGGGAAAGAAATTCACCTTCGTGCCGACCTGAAAGACAAGCCGGTAGAAGTCGAGAGCAAAGGAGCGCAGTCATGACGGTTACAAACGAACAGATTCAGGCACTCAAAGCGGCTGCCAATAAATTACACAGATCTGACTTGTTTGTTTCATTTCCAGATGAAGAAAGACAAGTTGCGGATATCAATTATTGCAATTCAACGCTTGCCAGAGTATTTCCTGACAGATGGCCTACTACTCCGCCAGATGTTAAAGCAAAGCAAGTAGAAAACTGGGCAAATTATTTTGTTCTTGTAAATCCTAAATTCATCCTCTCCCTACTGGAAGAGCGTGACGCTGATAAGGCGCTGATTGCGGAGCAGGCGAAGCGGATTGCTGAACTGGAGGCCAGCCTCAAAAATCTACGTGAGAGCATGGCTGCGATTCATAACACCATTCGTCTTGATGGTGCTGGAGTATCACTGTCGGTGCTTTTAAGCGCATCAAAACGCGCATACGAAGAGTCAGCCGCCGCCGCTGGCATCACTTTAGTCGTGGGGGAGTGACGCAAATGAACAAACAACAATTCCTAGAAATGCTTTGCAAGCTGCAATTTAAGCCCGTTGGTATTCGTGTGTGCAAGGACACTAATTACGGTATGGATAAACAAACATATTCCGTGTGGGTTTGTGGTCGCGGAAGTATTGATACAACGATGGTGATGGGCATTGATATTTATTTTATTAAGCGTTTTCACAAAGAAGATGCCGCCAATATTGCCGCAGCAAAATATCAGAAATGGTTCGAAAAATATCAACAGCAGGAGGATGCATGACAGCACAATTACCGAGCAGAGAGATATTGAAACAAATCATCGAAACAGCCAACGAAATCATAACGGTAAACAATGGCACCAATGAGGATATCTGGGAAAGCGACACGGCTACCATTACACGCCTTTACGACCGTCTTAACGATGATCTGGCTAGCCCGTCTGTAGTGAAAGCGCTGGCTGAATTTGCGCTGGCGGCGCATGAGCAAGAGCCGGTGGCGTACATGTATCGAGACAACCTTCATACAGATGCCAGATTCAGCCTTGAGCCGAGAATTCGCAATTGGTCTCCAGAAGATATCAGCGAGTATGAAATATCGGAAACGCCGCTCTTCTCCCACCCCGCGCCAGTCCCTGCGGTGCCCATGGCTGTAGCCGGGTTTGATGCCGCAACAGCAATTAGGGCATGTATGGATGAGTTTCCTGAATCTATGCATGACATTGTTGAGGAATGCGCTCAAATCGCAGAAAACACAATTTCAACCAGTCATACCAAGTCAGTCCCTGCGGTGCCGGATGAAATTGAGCCAACCATTGAAGCCATAAAGAGCATCCTGCCAACGTCAAACCCTGACGAGTACGCCGTATGCATTGGCGCTGATATGTGGAACGCCTGCCGCGCCGCCATGCTCAACGGGGGTAAATCATGAGTAAATTAACCGTTTCTGATGTGATTGATGAAAAGCTGGTTGAAGCTTTACGTCTCGTTCAGTGCATGCTTGAAGATTTTAGGGCGCAAAATTACGGACATGCCCATGACTGGATTAGACATATTGATTCAGCTATGAGCGAGTATACCGATACTCACACCGATGACGCTTATTCAATGCTGCATGACCTGCTCCAGTCCGGTAATTCAGCGCAACCTGTAACGGTGCCTGATGAGTCATGGCGTATCGAAGCTGAGAAACAGGCTGAGATTTACGGGCAGAGCTTTGTCGTGTTCCGTAATGGCGAACAGCCTCAATGTGCGGACCCAACAAAAGTCGTGATTTCATTCACCGATAAGGGGCTTGGTCATAATGCTGATCAAGATGTAGCGTAATTTCAGCGCTTCATATCTTTGGTAATAAGCCATGCAATGGCAAGGACGCCTATTATTTGCACTAACTGATATGCAGCATCGACAGTTCGTGACATTACCTCATCTTCATGTCTGTCGAGATCCCAGATGAATCGGTAAGCAAAACCAAAATTTGAACCGTTCAATTCCATCGTTGATGGCACGATAATAAACATGCATGCAATAATGATTGCTGCGATTAATCGAATGGTTTTCTTTTTCAAAAGATGCGTCCATTTTGGAGTGGAAATTTATTATGTCAGAGTGGAATTTAGCAGCAAAGAGCCAGGATGAAATGGACAAGGTTAACGTCGACCTTGCAGCGTCCGGCGTGGCGTATAAAGAACGGATGAACATGCCCGTTGTCGCAGAGCAGGAAGCGAGACAACAGCCTGAGCATCTGCGTGAGTACTTCATGGAGCGCGTGCGCTTTTACCGGGAAAAGAGTCTGACGCTTCCGCGCGCCAGCGATCCGCGTTATGCAGAAATGGCAGAGGCCAATAAAAAGTAACCGCTTAACCAGTCCATAACCCCTACACATGGGCTTTTTTATGCTCCGCGTTTCGTTGATTTCCCGCCTCGCCACGTCCATAATATTCATAACGGCCTGAGAAACCGTTAACTATCTGCGCGCATTTTAGGGGACTTTGATGCGCGAACAATTTGAGAATACCTTCCTGCCGTCAGCGTCATCAGATGTTGAGGGTTTTCTGCATTCTGCGGCTTCCGATAAGGGGGCCGTATGAACCTGCCCGTAGACGGCATCAAACTACACCGTGGAAACTTCGCCGCCATCGGCCAGCAGATTCAGCCTTTGCTGGATGCTGGGCAATGCTTCCGCCTCCAGGTCAAGCCCTGGCGCGAAAAGCGCAGCCTTTCCCAGAACGCACTCAGTCACATGTGGTACACGGAAATCAGCGAATACCTGATCAAATCCGGGCGTACCGATGCAACACCGGAATGGGTTAAGCGCAACCTCAAAAAGACTTATCTCGGATGTGAAGAGGTGACCTACACCGATTTCATCACAGGAGAAAAAACCACAACCTGGGAACCTCGCCATACTGCTGATCTTGATACTGGCGAAATGCACATTTTTCTCGTGAAGGTTGAAATGTGGTGCGCTCAGTTTGGCCTGGCACTGACCATTCCTAATGGCTGCGAATACCAGCTTCTGCGCGATAAGCAGGAGGCATGATGTCCAGCCCACTCGCAAAAATCATTGAGCGATCTATCTTCCGCATGCCCGCACGCCGGAAGCGCAAGGCGGCACTTTTACCATCAGAAATACCCACCCTTAAAGGTTACACAGCTCGTCTTGTAGACCAGAAATGGCTGCGCCTGGCGGGAAGGAGAAATCATGGCTGATTTACGTAATGCGGCGCGCGGGCGTGAATGTCAGGTGCGGATCCCCGGTGTTTGTAATGGCAATTCTGAAACATCCGTTCTTGCGCATATCCGCCTGGCGGGACTATGCGGAACAGGCATCAAACCACCAGACCTGATAGCAGCTATCGCATGCTCAGCCTGCCATGACGAGATTGACCGCCGTACCCACCTGGTTGACGCGGAATATGCGAAAGAATGCGCACTGGAGGGAATGGCGCGCACCCAGGTTATCTGGCTGAAAGAGGGGCTTGTGAAAGCATGACAACTTACGACATTGAGCCAATCGGCAAGCCACGAATGACCAGATCGGACAAATGGAAAAAGCGCCCGGCAGTAATGCGGTACCGCGCATTTTGCGATGAAGTGCGCCTGCGAAAATTGACGATGCCGGAAAGCGGTGCGCATGTGACTTTCGTGCTGCCAATGCCCGCGAGCTGGAGCAAAAAGAAACGCGCGGAGTTTTCCGGTAGGCCCCATCAGTCAAAACCTGACTGCGACAACATGCTGAAAGCCCTTATGGACGCACTCTATGAGGATGACGCTCACATCTGGGATTGCCGCATCACAAAAATATGGGGAGAGAAGGGGCAAATCATCATCGGTGAATCCCTATGACGCTCGACCACTTTATCCAGTACCAGGCCGGAAGCGTAGCGCGGGCGAAGCTGCCCGCCGTAAAGCGCCACAGCAAGCCAGTTAATACCACACAAAAGCAACCATCAGAGGCCGCCGCATGAACGAGCAATTTTTGCAATACGTCCGGGAAGAAATCGCGCTGGCCACTGCTGACTTTAGCGGTCGCACGAAGGGGCAATTAGTCGCGCTGGTGGAGCAACTCCAGTTCACCCACGAACGGTACCCGCGCAAACGCCAGTTCATCGTTGACGAGGTGACGGGAAAGAAAATCATGCTGCGCAATCCTCCAGTACCGGGCAAACAGTCGCACGCGAAAGGCACCTCTATACCGCAGGTCATCCCGGTGGAGTTTTCAACAGCAAGCTGGCGCCGCGCTATAGCGAAGCTGGAAGACACTGAAAGCGCCTGGGTGAAATGGAATTATCTGCATGAAACGGATTTCAGCCTGCAGACCATCATTGTTCAGCATGGCTGGCAGCTATTCAGCGAGACGATTAAAGGCCGGCGCATAGCCGGGAAGACAAAAGAGAAGCTCAAGGCGCTAATCTGGCTGGCGGCGCAGGACGTCAAAGAGCAACTGGCAGGACGCGAAACCTACCTCAATGAAGATCTGTCGGGATTTGTTGGCGTTACCCCTGACAACTGGACACACAACTATCGCGACTACTGGCGTGCCATGCGCGGTGTATTTCTTTCTCTCGACAGGTACTCGTTGATTTCGATAGTCCGATCACGTTCTCAACAAAAATCAGCTTTTTCGCAGCAAGGTGTTGCAAAAGTCAATTAAATAGTCCATATTTGAGTCTAATTCGATATGCTGCCTGAATTGTAGATGGCGGCAAAGAACATAAAGCCTCGCATCCCGCGGGGCTTTTTCGTTTATAGCCACGTCGCAGGGCGAAGGCCGGTCTCCAAAACCGCGCTATGAAGGTTCGATTCCTTCCGGGGCCGCCAAACCCAAGCCAGGGTATCTTCGGCTAATAGCCATTGCTCGACCCATATTGCCAACCCAGAGGTTGGCTTTTTTTATTTTCAGGCCCCGGACAATCAACCCTCATCGTCTCGTTGTTAATTGCAGTCCGAGGGCCTGAACCTATTACGCACAGCACCCCGACTTAATCGGAGGTGACGAGATGATCAAAACCATGCCTGACAAAATCGCAACAGCAGTGGGTTACTGCACCTCGGGCAGCCTTATATGCTGGGGTGCGATTGCTCAATGGCTCCATGATCTGAACTGGAATTTAATCGCCGTAATCGGCGGTTTCGTTATTGGTATCGCAACGTTTTTTTCCAACATCTATTTCAAACGGCAGGCGCTCAAAGCCTATCGCGAGGCGATTGCTCGCGGCATCGTCGTAGCACCCCCGGTACAGGATGAATAATCATGGCCTCAAAAACAAAACTCAGCGCCGCTGTGTTGGGGCTTGTTCTAGCTGGTGCTTCTGCCCCCACAATTCTGGATCAGTTTCTGAATGAGAAAGAGGGTAATAGCCTGACGGCTTACCGTGATGGTGCCGGAATCTGGACAATATGCCGTGGCGCCACGCTGGTGGACGGTAAGCCAGTTCGTCAGGGTATGAAACTGACGCAGGAAAAATGCGATCAGGTCAATGCAAAAGAACGTGATGCGGCGCTGGCGTGGGTGGATAAAAACATCCATGTGAAACTGACCGAACCGCAGAAGGCCGGGATTGCCTCGTTTTGCCCGTACAACATCGGCCCTGGCAAATGCTTCCCATCAACGTTCTACCAGCGCATCAATGCTGGTGACCGTAAAGGTGCATGTGAAGCAATCCGCTGGTGGATCAAAGACGGGGGCCGCGACTGTCGGCTGACGCAGGGCCAGAAAAACGGCTGCTACGGTCAGGTCGAACGCCGGGACCAGGAAAGTGCGCTTGCGTGCTGGGGGATAGACCAGTGAGCGCCGAAGCGCGCGCCAGCATCATCGTTTTTCTGATTCTGCTGGTGGCCGGGCTTGGCCTGTTCTTTGGTTCCCGCTATGCGAGCAATAGCAGCCGCGCTGATACCGCTGATGCCAATGTCCTCCTGCAGGCGAAAGTTATTCAACAGCAGGCAACAGAAAGTCAGGCATTCAGCGCTATTGCCTCCGGTGTGGTGGATGCCAATGCCGCCGTGGACGCCAGAGCAGAAACAACCGTTATCGAATACCGCGAGATACTCCGACGTGAAAAAACGTGTGATTACCCTGTGCCTGCTTACGTTGCTGACGGGCTGCTCAACTACACGAACAGTCTACGTGCCGGGGCAATGCACACCGCTACCGCCGGAAATGACAAAGCCGGTAGTGCCTCCACTCCCTCCAGCCAACTGACGTACTGCCAGGCTGTTCTCTGGATAGAACCTCTGCTGGCTGCGATAGAGAAAGCAAACAACCAACTGGCCGCCATCAGGCAGGCCGAGCAACTCAGGCAAGGGAAAACGAAATGACGTTATTCGAAACATTACTGCTGTACTTCTCCGCTGCTACCAGTGCATTCCTGCTCATCGCTGGTGGCTGGGTCAAAATCCGTGACTGGTTCAAAGCTCACGCCGAAGAGAAAGCGCAGGAAGCCGCAGCAGCGGCAAAGGCCGAAGCCGATAAGGTTGAGGCGCTGGTGCAGGTCAGGCTTAAACAACTCCAGGCAGAAGCGGCAGCCGCGCCAGATTCCACAGCAACGAGCACATCCGGCCCGGTCGTGGGATAACAAATCATCACAGCCTCGCAATCGCGGGGCTTTTTATTGCGCTTCGCATGCGCATTCCGAAGAGAGACTTTCAGTAGTGAGCCTGGGCGAGTCGTTCGCTCTTGGCGGCTTTGCCATGCGACAGGCTCACACCTAAAAGGTAACCAAAATGAAATTAATCAAGTACTGGCATGTAAAACTGTTTCAATATATCGGGACCGGAATGATTGCAGGTAAGTTGGAAAAACTCATCCATGAAGGTTATGCAACCAGCAAGCCAGTCCTGAATTACCACGAAAACAGCGTGATTGAATTGTTTACCGCTCCAGATCAAGTGGAAACCAAAACGATTCGTACCTATGGCATCGACAGCATGGTGTGCACGCCGGTTTATGAAGCGGTTGAAGCTGCACTTAATCCTCCGCGTGCTGAAATGCTGGAATACGTCAAAGCTGCAATTGGCGAAGGTTACCAGCCTGAAAATGAAGAGGCGATCACCGACCTGTCATTGATTGACGCGCTGAATGATAACGATCTGAATCGTGAATTCGGTAAGTGCTGGCAGTGGTACAACATGGGCGGCGGTATGCATGAAACCTTCGAAAAGCAAATACATTTTGAAGAGCATAAAGAAGCTGTTATTAATGCTTTAGGTAATAAAGCTATCGGCGTCCGATCGGAAAAATCCACACCAGAAAACAACAAGCACGTGCTTAAAAGCAATTACTTTACGATTGAGATCCAGATTCCTACAGCGGAAGACCTGAACAAAATCTTTGCCGAGGTTTGCAGAAGCGTTTCTTCTCTCACCCCGTCTCACAATACTTTCCATGTGGTTTTTGAAGAGACGTTGAAGCGGGTTCGTGATTCAGTTTCAGCATCAATAACAACTCACCCTGAGATTTTTCATATCACTCATGCAATGAGGGGCAAGCGGATCACACCCGTAGAAAAATCTGAATAGGCATTACAGGAGCCCTTCACCGAGGGGCTTCGATAATGTCAATCGCAGGTGATTCAACATGGCAAAACCGGACTGGGGAGCACTGCAAGACCAGTTCCTCGCCGAGCATCATAAATCCGGTATTTCCCCCAAAGACTGGTGTGAAGCGCAGGGACTGAATTACGCCACTGCTAAACGCTATATCAAAGTTACGAATTACGGTGCGAATTCGCAAAAAAGCAGTGCGAAAAAAAGTGCGAATTCGCAGAAGGGGAAAGACAAGGCCAGTAAAAACGGGAAGGGTGAAAAGAATCCCCGCGACGCTGGCAGCACTGAAATTTCTCCACAAACGAAACCTATTCGCGGCTCGCGCCACGCGCCGCCAATAAAACCCTTTCAGCCCGGCAATCAGCACGCGCTCAAACACGGCGGCTACGGTCGCCGGATGCTGCTCTCTGACGCAATCACCGAAGACGCCCAGATGCTCACGCTTGACGATGAGCTTTTCTGGCTGCGCGCGGCGAACCTGACGGCGGCTGAGAATATCGGGCGCTGGCAGACAGAGCTTGAGGTTGCGGAAGAAGAGAAAGCCAAAGAATTACATGCCCTGATTTCTGCTGCTGAGAAAGCCATGCACCGCAATACGGCGCGCATCGAGTCCCTGGAATACACGAAGGGGAATATCGTCAAGATGCAGATTGAGGCGGCGTATCGCGAAGCGGCCACAGAAAAGGTTGAGCTTGAGATAGGTGTGATGAAAGACGGGGATCGGGATAACGCGATTGTAGTGCATAACGCCCTGCCAATACCGGGAAGATAACCATGGCTGACATTTACCTGCCTACGCTGCACGACGGGCAGTTAAAGGTCTGGTCTGACTCCTGGGATGACCAGTTGCACGCGGTCCGCTGTGGTCGCCGCTGGGGTAAAACCTTCATGCTGTCCAGCGCTGCGGTAACGTATGCCACCGCGCAGTTTAAACGTCCCGGCATGGATATCTCTCTCGGTGGCCGCGTCGGCATCTTCACTGCTGAATACCGGCAGTACCAGGAGATTTACGACAAGCTCGAAGAAATCCTGTTGCCGCTGAAAAAGAGCTTTAGCCGACAGGAAAAGCGCCTGCTGCTGAAAAACGGCGGCAAGATTGACTTCTGGGTCACCAACGACAACAAACTTGCGGGCCGTGGCCGTGAATACGAAATCATCCTTATCGATGAGGCGGCGTTCACCAAATCCCCTGAGATGTTGAAGGAGATATGGCCTAAGTCGATTAAGCCCACTCTGCTTACGACGAAAGGTCGTGCTTACGTCTTTTCGACACCCGACGGCGTGGACGAGGAAAACTTTTTCTACGCCATCTGTAACAACAAGTCACTGGGCTTTATTGAGCACCACGCGCCGACGTCATCTAACCCGTTCGTACCGCCGGAAGAGCTGGAGCGCGAAAGGCAGAATAACGATCCGCGCGTGTTCCGTCAGGAGTTTCTCGCCGAGTTCGTCGACTGGTCAGCAGCATCACTTTTCGATGTTCGCAAATGGTTTGAGGGTGAAAGTCAGGATCAGCCCGTCGATTACCCCGACATGTGCGAGGCCGTATTCGCCGTGCTGGACACCGCTGTTAAAGGCGGCACAGAGCACGACGGCACCGCCGTTGTGTATTACGCGGTAGATACGCGGCCCGGGCGTACACGCCTGACGATACTCGACTGGGATGTTGTTCAGATTGATGGAGCGCTGCTGGAAACGTGGCTTCCATCGGTATTTGAACACCTCAATGAACTGTCCGGGCAGTGCGTCGCCTTGAATGGCAGCCTGGGCTTGTTTATCGAAGACGCGAGCATGGGCTCAATCCTGCTGCAAAAAGGCGAAAGCCTTGGCTGGCCGGTCAACAAAATTGAGTCTGCCCTGACCAGCAAAGGTAAAGACGAACGCGCGATTATGGCGTCCGGCTATCACTATCGCGAACTGGCGAAAATATCCGGGCACGCATACGCAAAGACAGCCGCATTCAAAGGCGAGACCGCTAACCACCTGCACAAACAGGTTTCACGATTCCACCTGGCCGATAAAAACGCTCACAAGCGCGCTGACGACCTGCTCGACTGTTACACCTACGGGCTGATCATTGCATTTGGTAGCGGTGATGGCGTCTGACGAGATACCCCATGAACGAAGATGATATCCAGATCGGCAGTTATTCGCCGGAGCTGCTCTCGCTGCTCGACAGTGAAGATATCCAGCCTGGTAGCAGCGTTGGTTATCAGATCTGCAAAACGATTTACATTTTCCACCCGCTTGGCGGAAAGATGGTTGATCGCCCGATTAAGATGGCGATGAATGAGCCGCGCACCGTTCACATTGCACAAACATATTCGCTTGAACAGCGTCTGCGTGATGCGTTCGAGAAAGAGTGGAAAGCGCTGAAAGCGGACCAGCACATCGCGGCCGCCGCGCGCATAGCCAGGATTTACGGCACATCGGCAATCGCTATGTTGGTGGATACTCAGGATCCGTCTCAGGCTCTCGACTACCGTACCCTGTACAAGCATAACGTCAGCTTTAACATTCTGGACCCGCTAAACACGGCTGGATCTATCGTGCTGAACCAGGACCCGAACGCGCAGGACTTCCAGAAAGTCGATGGCATCAAAGTGGCGGGCAAGCCGTATCACAAATCGCGCTGCGTGGTATTGCAGAACGAAGACCCGATTTATCTGGCGTACAACCCGGCAGCATTCGGATTCACCGGGCGCAGCGTTTACCAGCGCGCCCTGTTCCCGCTGAAATCGTTCATTCAGACCATGCGCACCGATGACATGGTGGCGGTGAAAGGCGGCCTGCTGGTGGCTATGATCAAGAACGCCAGTTCAATCGCAAACAAAGTCATGCAGGCGATGAGCGGCATCAAGCGCATGATGCTGAAACGCGGCAAGACAGGCGAGGTGCTACAGATCGGACACGAGGATGTAATTCAGTCCATCGACATGAGTAACCTTGAAAAGCCTCTTGATTCTGCCAGAAATCATATTCTGGCAAACATCGCCGCCGCCGCTGACATGCCCGCCATTCTCCTGAACAGCGAGACGTTCACGCAGGGCTTCGGTGAAGGTACTGAGGATGCCAAAGCTGTCGCTGTCTACGTTGATGACATTCGCCGCTGGCTGGAAACGGTTTACGAATTCTTTATTCGCATCTGCCAGTACCGGGCGTGGAGTTATGACTTTTTCAAAGCTTTACGCATTGATATTCCGGAACTGAAAGACACATACAGCGTGTATTTTCAGTCCTGGATAAACAACTTCGAGTACCGCTGGCCGTCATCCCTGAAAGAGCCGGAAAGCGAAAAGGTGAAGGTTGACGAGACGCGATTTAAGGCGATCGTCAGTATGCTGGAATCGTTGTTGCCACAGCTCGCAGCGGACCCGGAAAACAGAGCCACACTCATTAAGTGGGCCTGCGAAAACGCCAACACCAACGAAAACCTGTTCCCTCAGCGTATCGATCTGGATTACGAATCGCTGCGTGATAATCCTCCACCCTCACAGCCTGACCCGGCATCAATACCAGGCGGAATGAGCCTATGAACCAGTTTACGCGCAAAGTCAGGGAGGCCGTGAAGTTCTTCCTGGCTAACGGCTACACCTCGCGCGAAGAACTGGAGCGCTGGCAGTGGTACATCCGCGAGGCGGCAGAAGGGGAAACAGCGGAGGATTATGCCGCCGTTGTGTCCCGCCGCCTGACCGGTTCGTATGAGATGGAGGTCAACCGCGCTGGCGCACTTAAACGCCATCCAGGCTTATCCCGGTTCACGGTGAATTACCTTGAACCGAAGCTACGCGCGGAACTGGACAGGCGAATACTGGCCAGCGTCGACCTGATTAAGATGAACCGACAGAAAGCCATCGACACGACATTATCGCGTTTCAGTGGCTGGGCCAGCAGCATTCCGTCAGCGGACTCAATCGCGCTGCGCGGTATTCAGGGAACGATGCTGGAGACCGCCGGGCATATCCAGAAGAGCGCCGAGCAACTCGACTACGAAGCGCGCCGGGTGATGATTGACCAGAATCACAAACTGATCGCCAACATCGACAACGTGATCGCAACCAGCAATAACGCGATTGCCGCCGAATGGCACAGCCACTGGCGCAGACCCGGATATCACTACCGGGTCGACCACAAAGAGCGAGACCTGCTGGTCTATCTCATTCGTGGCAACTGGGCGCAGAAAAATGGCTACGTGAAGCCCGGACCCGCTGGTTATCTCGACGAAATCACTCAACCCGGTGAAGAGGTTTTTTGTAGCTGTTACGTGACCTACCTGTACAACCTCCGCAGCATTCCCGATTACATGCTGACCCAGAAGGGCAGTAAGTTTCTGGAGTCAATGAAAAATACACAGGAGCATTGAAACGTGGCTATTTTTGCTAGCGGCATCATGTTCCGGCAGGGAAAGAAAATCTTCCTCATTCAGCGATCCGATGACGGCACATGGTGTCCGCCGGGAGGGAAACTGGAGCCGGGAGAACTGGCAGAAGCGGCAGCGCGGCGCGAGGTGCTGGAAGAGACCGGCTATAAGTACGACGGGCCGCTTACGCCCTATAGCGTCGCTGGCGATTACCTGACGTACCGGGCTGACTCCGCAGAGCATTTTGAAGCGGTGATTAACGATGAGTCGCTGGCCGCCGGCTGGTTCAGTATCGACGACATACCGAAGCCATTACATCCTCCGTTCGCCGCAGTCATGGCCGGTCAGCCGCTCAACGAAACCGATGTTGCCGCTCTGATTGCCGACGGCACACTGAGCAGTCCGCAGTTTTTTATCAACATGTGGCTGTACGCCATTCGCGTTACCGGAACCGGTGTTACGTGGCGTTCAGCAGATCAACAGATGGCATTCCGTAACCCGGATGACTATCTCACCCCAGAATTTCTCCAGCGCGTAGCGGGCGTCCCGCTTATCTGGCTTCACCCGGAGAAAAACAAGCTCGACAGCGATGAATTCGCGAAACGTGTTATCGGCACCCTGACAAACAGTTGGGTGGCTGATAACGGCGAGGTGTGGGCTATTGCCCGTGTGTATGACGCCGAAGCCGCCGAAATTATGGCGACAAGGCAACTCAGCACCTCTCCGACCGTCACGTTTAGCGAGATACAGGACGCCATCATCAAAGTCGATGGTCAGCCTCTATTGGTGGAGGGTTCCCCGGTATTGCTGGACCACGTGGCAATTTGTGAACAGGGCGTATGGGACAAGCTCCTTAACCCCACTGGTGTTAAATCTGATTCCATTCCCAAAGAGGCTGAAAAGATGGACGAGGAAAAAATCGTAGCGCTTATCAATAAAGCAATTGATGCGCGAATGGCTAAGGCTGACGAAGAACGCGACGCTAAGGCCAAAGCTGACGCCGAAGAGGCAGCCAAGAAAGAAAAGGCTGATGCTGAGGAAAAAGAAGCGGAAGAGGCGAAAGCCAAAGCCGATGCCGAGGAAAAGGCCGCGAAGGAGAAAGCGGACGCTGATGAAAAAGCGAAAGCCGACGCCGAAGAAGCCGAACGCATGGCGAAAGAAAAAGCAGATTCCGATCTGCGCCGCGAAATCGCTGAACTGAAAAGCCGCATCCCAACGGAGTTATCCGACGCGGACCGCAATGAACTGGCTGATGCTCAGCTCAAAGCGGACTCTGTTTTCTCCGCATTCGGCCAGCGTGCACCGTCACCGACACCCGGCGAGAAGCCTTTGCCATACCGCCGCCGTCTGCTGGTGAAACTGCAGGAGCATTCGCCGGATTTCAAAGGTGTGGATTTGTCCGCTATCGCAGACGCTCAGTTGCTGAACATCGCCGAGAAACAGATTTACGCTGACGCGCAATCCGCGGCGAGCCTGTCTGTCGGTCCCGGTCAGTTGCGTGAAATTAAACGCGCTGATGCGACTGGCCGCATGATCAGCACTTTCGAAGGTGATCCGGCTGCAGCATGGGCACCGTTCAAACTTGGCAAACGCCAGGTTACCGCATTCAACAACCAGGCTTAATGGGAGCTCTCAAGCATGGCTAACTTATCTCTTAACCCGATGGCAACCACCAATGCGCTTGGTTCCTTCGGTGTGCAGTCCGATGGGCTGATTCAGGGTGTGGCGCTGGATGACCCGGCCAACCGGTTTAACCTTGCGTCGGGCACTGTGGCATCAACAGAAACCAACCCGATGTGGGGCGGTTTGCCGGTTGCTGAATTGCTGCCGGGTACCGCATCAAGCCCGAAAGGTTCCACCATTCGCCGCGCCGTCAGCGTCAGTGAACTGGAAGGTTTTACGGTGTTCAATCAGGCACACAACGGCCTGACTACACCGCAGTCCCCGGTTCCGCAGTTTGCGTCTGGCATGAGCGTCTCGTATTACCGCATCGGGTCTAACATGCGTGTTCCGCTGAAAGCATCCTCTACGGTTGTCGCGCTGGGCACCACTGGCGCTTCGGTGAAAACGCCTCTGGCGTGGGACTTCGCGAACAGCCAGTTGACCACGGCGGCGGCTGCGTATGCAGGCAGTGACCTGACTACCACCGCCATTTCCTATGCTAACGGCGTGGCTACGGCAACTTTTGCATCGGCACATGGCATTACAGCGGGCCAGTACATCACGCTGAGTGGAGCAGTTCCGGCTGGTTACAACGGCACCTATTCCGTAACGTCGGTACCGTCCGCGACCACTCTGACATTTGTTCCTGCAACCGTGCCGTCTGGTGCGGCAACCACCCAGGCTACAGTTTCTGCGCCGAACGCCGCAGCAGTAGCAGCATTTACCCTGCCAGTGAAAGTCCTGTCTATCCAGGCTGGAAACTCGAAAACTGTCTCTTATGACAGCGTTACCGGTTTCCTTACCTGGAATAACACCGACAACTGCGCGCTGGTCTTACTTTAATCGGGAGCTGAATTAAATGGCTGCACTTACCCCCAGCTATACAATCGTGAACCCGTCGTACATTGCTCCTGAGATGATTATTGGTCAGCAGCAGGCGTCCGGCGCGTTCGAAACCATCGCCAGCGGTAACCCACAGGTTCGCCTGGGTGTTGGCGATCAGTACGTTTATATGCGTCGCCTGGACATTCGCACCCAGGTAACTTCCAGCCAGTCAGGCAACGGTAACCAGTTGCCAAGCGTGGCAATGGAAGCGCGCATGATTTCCACTCCAACTTACCTTTTCCGCTGCCGTGGGATTTACGATCATCACGACCTGGCGGCAGCAGGTGGGTGGAATGTTGCTCTGCCAGAAGCGCAACGACTCGGCATGCGTCAGGGCATCTTCCAGCAACTGCGCAACAGCCTGTTGTACGGTATGAACCCGGCGGGTGGTGAAGGTTTGCTGAATACCGCTGGCGCCACCAGGGAGAGCCTACCTCCGGACAGTAACGGTAATACGACTGTTCTGAGTTACGATCATGGGCAGATGGCTGTTTACATCCTGGGCCATGTTCAGGCCGCACTGACCCGCACCATGCAGTTAGGCCGCCAGTTGCGTATCGTTATCTGCGGTCCGCAGCGTGTTCTTGGCGCGATGGAAATTCAGCAGGTCGTTCAGCTCACTTCTTACCAGCGCCCCGGTGGTGGTACTGATACCGTTTCCGGCACTATTGAAAATATCCTGAAAGGCGCGAACGTTCAGACTGACTGGGTGTATGACGATACGCTGATCGGGAAAGGTGCTGGTGGCACGGATGCAGTGCTTATCACCATTCCGGAAATTGAAACACCGATGGCGAATGCAACCATCAACACGAACGAATTTGCGAAACTGTCTCCGAACCTGGCGGCAAACGCATTGATGTTCTGTGACATGGCTGCTCCGCGTGAAATTCCGACTCCGATCCCTGGTGGCGCTGTGGATGTGCTGTCTGAGCTTCGCTCAACTTCCGGATGGGCAGTCCGTCCGGAAGCAATCACCATCCTGTCGATGGCGTACAGCTCTTAACGTATAAGTTTTTAACAAACCAACAAATCTCAAGCCCCTTTCGGTGATCCGCGAGGGGCTTTTTTATGAGGTCAAAATGAAACTGTTTATCGCTAATACAACCAAGCAACGCCACATTTTTGTTTTTCGCGTTCTTGAAACTGGCCGCCTCCGTCAGATCCCCATTGAACCAGGCGGTCAAATGATCGTGCTTGATGATGCATCCAGTGAACAGGTAGAGGCGGTCATTCAGCACCACACAATTTACGGCCTAATCAATTCCAGAAATATTGACCAGAGCAAGGCGTTTGTCGGTCTTTGCTACAGCATTGATAAGCCGGTAGCGTCCAGCGTCATTGAAAAGGCGATTCGGGATAACGATCACCATCTTTCCCGCGGTGCGCACCAGACCCGCCAGGCGTCACTTGCAGCACTCGATAAAACCCTTTCAGAAAATGAATCTGGCTATGCCGGAGAGATGGAATTCACCGTGGAGCAGGTGAAAGGGCGTGACGAGAATGACGACACTCCTACCGTCAATGAAGCCATCGTTACCGAGAAAGCCGGGAGCAAGAAAAAATGACCATCAGTCTGTCGGGATTTATCGGCTTCGTTCGAACTGATATGGGCATTGACGCCACGCAGGTTCCCGACAACTCGCCGTCAATCTCTATGGCCTATGGCGGCGCGGTTGAGTGGGTAAACCAGGACATTGAAATGGTGATGCCTCAGTTTTACGCAGTCGCCGTTTATAACCTCGCCGCGTCGTTTCTTGTCAATTACGGGACTGAGTCGGTATTCGCCGAGACCCGCGACAAGTTGAAGCTTAACGACTTCACTGCGGGGGTTATCACCGGGGCCAGTGACAACGCGACCAGTGCGCAAAGGCTGGTACCGGATTTCTTCAAAGACCTGTCCCTGGCTGACCTGCAGATGCTGAAAGACCCGTGGGGCCGCCGCTACCTGATGATTGCCCAGCAGTTCGGGAGTCTGTGGGGGTTATCGTGATAACGCTGCATCTCGGGGTTATCGATATTCCCTACGAGGACGAGGACACCACAACCGGGGACGTAGCGGAATACCTCGAAGAGAAATACCAGATCATGCAGACGTTCTTTGACCGCTACAGCAACGAGATAATCGGTTTTATGGCTGATGACCTTGCTGCAGGCCTGGAGAATATGCTTGCTGGCGCGCCGCCGTCACGCGACCCGCTCGCCGAAGCTATGTCGAAGGTTCACAACCTATTTGTTGCCTTTCTGGACAACCAGGAGATGAACGGCATGCCCGGCGTACCAACGCGAAGGGCGCTGGAAGGGATAAGTAAGCGTCTGAAAAACAAAAAAGGCGATCCTCGCGCATCGTTTGTTGATACCGGAACCTATCAGGCTGCCATGCGTGCCTGGGTAAGTGGGGTGCTGAATGCCTTCCCTGAGTGAATTAAACAACGCAAAAACAGAGCTTAACGCCGCACTCACTGACGGGCTTGACGACCTTAGCCGCTATCAGGAGGTGACGTTTACCCGGTACATTCACAAAGTCCTTCCTCTGGATGGCTTCGTGTTCTGGGTAAAGGCGTCGCTGACTGACGTTGCGGATCCGACGCAGGACACCGTACAGGTTAAAGGTTATTTACACCTGACTACCGAGACGATTCAGAACGACGAACAGCTTTATGACCGCAACGTTGTGACGTTTACCGCGCAGTCTGATATTGACCCGTTTAACGACATTGGCTCAGACGTTCTCTATATCGGCGAATTCTTTGGCCTGCAATTCTCTTTTTCACGGCGTATCGGCCTGAACGAACCGGCCAACCTTTATCACTACACTGGTGAAGCGATTTTCCCGCACATGCGGTCGCAGATTATTAACTCTGCCGACGAAATAGATCTCACCGATGTGGTTGTTTCGAGCTCGTTACCGGTATGGCTGACGCTGAATCAGTACATGCCTATGTATCCGGCCATGCTGTCATCGCAAAACATTTCGCCGCCGTTCGCAACGGTGAAGTGCGCTAATACAACCCCGATTGCCGGGGCGTTTTATCTGGACGACCAGCAGAACCAGTATCAACTGGTATCGGAAGACGTGACGCTGTCGCTAACCGGTCTGCGTAACGCGCAAACGCTGGATTTCCTGCGTTATGTGCAGGACTACACCAAAAGCGACAGCGCTGAAATGGGCGTGATGAATATCCCTGTTGTGCAGGATGAGCGCGTCACGCAAAACGAGCTGAACATCATCGCCCAGCGAAAGACCATCAAATTCAAAGTTAACTACTACCAGCAACGGATGCGCAACGTGGCGCGCAAGCTGGTGGCATTTTCCATACCTTCCATCAGCCCGGAGAAATAAATGTCGATCGTCAATGTTAACGTGTCGGTGACTAACCCGCCGAAACCGTCGCAACTGCTCAAATCCGGTGCGCTGATTTCCGTTGGCGGCACTACGCTGAATGCAGGCGAATATCAGTTGCTGACAGCAAAAACTGATCTGGCTTCCATTCTGGCGCCTGCAAAATCTATTTCAACTATCGCCTGGGCAACCGGTACGGTAACTGTCACGCTGAGCGCTGCACATGGCTGGACTAACGGATCACAGGTTCCGGTCCTCATCTCTGGCGTTGCGCCAACTGGCTATAACGGCGCGTACACCGCTACGGTGACGGGTACCAACACCTTTACCTATCCGTTGACCAGTAACCCCGGCACGGCAACCACAATGGGATCTGTAAAAACGGTGGTGGCTAACGAGATTGTTCAGATGAATAACTCGTTCTGGACCCAGGGTACAAGCCGCGCAGTTTATGTACTGGAGCTTGGCGCAGTTTCGAACACGGCAGCCATCGCAGCGCTTGCTGATTTCATCGCGGAAGATGTTTCGCTTGGCAACCCGTATCAGAAGTTCTTTTCCTATCTGGTGCCGCGCGAGTGGGATTCCGAGGCGACATTCAAGACGCTGACAGGCGAATACACATCTCCTGATGCACTGGTTTATTTCTTTATTACGTGCAGCCTTGCAACGTGGCAGTCATGGAAAGCTACGGGCAATAAAAGCGTCTTTGCAGGCGTGGAAGCCCCGACCATTGCCACCACTGAATTCTCAATGGCTACGGCGTTCCAGTCTGCTCTGGCGAATGACCCCGGTTCTTCTAACATGGTTCCCCCGATGGCGTATCGCTTCCTTAACGGCGTCACTGAATACCCGATTGAGGGGAACAGCACCCTGTTGAAAAACCTCCAGGACAACGATATCAACTACGTTGGAACGGCGGCAGAGGGAGGCCTTAGCAATAAAATGCTGGTAGCAGGCCATATGCTTGATGGCAACCCGTTCAACTACTGGTACTCGGTGGCCTGGTGCGCAATCAACCTTGAACTGGACCTGGCTAACGAAATCATCAACGGTTCGAACACCACCGTTAACCCGCTGTACTACGAGCAGGCTGGCATTGATCGCCTGCAAAACCGTGCGCTCAAAACGCTGCGTACTGGCATTAGTTACGGCCTGATTCTGGGCCAGGTGATCAACGCTAAGCTGACTCAGGCCGATTTCAACGCCGAGTATGAAAAAGGCACGTATGCCGGGAATGCGGTAATCAATGCGGTGCCGTTCAGCAACTACACCAGTCTGAACCCGTCCGATTATCAGGACGGCAAATACAATGGACTCAGCGCCATCATGACCCCGCGTCGCGGCTTCGAATCCATCACCTTTAACCTCAACGTAACCAACTTTGTAGGGGCGTAAAAATGGGCAACCCATTAGTGCCGCAGGGATTTCTTAATCGCGTCCGTGGCGCCTTGTCTGTTACAGACGTCCCGGCGCTCAACGTCACCGCATCGTACCTGGGTAAAGACGGGATCAGTATGCGGCCGGATAACGCCGCTACTGACATTATTCCGACCATGACCGGTACTGTCGGCAGCCAGACGCCGTACCAGCAGGTGACGGTGACGGTTCACCTCCTGAAAACGCAGGGGCTAGGGGCCAGCTATCAGCAGCGGTTTGCTACTGATACCGCGCTTGGTGAGGTTGTAATCACCCCGGATGCCTCGACGTTCGGCAACTTCACGCTGCTGAATTGCTACCTGCTTAACTTCAACGAACTACCGTTCAACGGTATGGATGCCGGATATGTGGTCACCATTGGCGGCTACCTGACCACCAACGACAACATGTGGATCTAACCCGTGAAAATCGACAAAAAATTAAACCTAGTCAGCACCATTAATCGTGATGGTGCGTTACCCGTCTATCTGCATGTTCTTCCGTTCCCGTATGAAGTGGTAGAGGAGCATTGCTTCCTGCTGGGTAACCTGTTCAATAACTTCATCACTCAAATCGGTGGCATTGGCGCCGCGCGCGTCGCCGCAATGATGCTGCGCAAAAAGCTGAAAGAGCAGGGGGCGTCGGAGGGTCCGGGGCTTCTTGATGAAATGCAAAGGCTGGCGTCTGTCGTCTACAACGACGGTAGTGCATGGAAGGTCATTCCGCTTGATACCGCACTGAAACAACAAATCGTCCTGCTTGACGAGTACCGGGAAGTTGAAGGGGAAATCGTTTTTTTTATGGTTTCCTCTGCCATTCAGAAACGGGAACTGATAGCACCGACGGTGGGGGCGGTGATCGGCATGTACGGTGGGCAACTCACTGTATTGAGCGTTACGGAATTCCGCGATTCCTTGCTGACGTCGAATCAGGATACCGATACCCCGACCCAGAATGTCCAGCCGGAAACATCATTCATACCCTCCTAGACTGGGCGTCTAATGAGGGTTTCTGGCGGGTGATCCGTGAAATCAGCGACGCGGAGTTTTCCAGCCCCGCGCAGTACCGCCAGAGATTCATCATTTCAGCGCTAAAAGACAGGGGAAGCTTCAATGGCAGCTAAAACAATAGTTGAAATTGATGTAAATGATGAGAAGTTTCAGTCGTTTATTGAAAAGTTCAACGAGTATCAGGCTGCGTTAAAGGGATTGCCGGAGGAATGGCGCGGCAGCGCTCAGGGTATCGCTGATACCGGAAAAGAAACGGCAAAGGCCAGGACTGAAACCGAGGCGCTGACAAAGGCGTTTAACGACGGCGCGGCGGCTATCCTGTCGATTAACAGCGGTATCGATCGCCTGAACACCAATCTGGAACGGGCAGGGAAGCACCAGGGCGACTTTAGCCGTAATGCCGGTAATGCCAAAGGCTTCCTGAACGCGGCGACAAAGGATGCCAAATCGCTGGCCGGACATATCAAAGACGCCACTACCAGCCTGTTGACGTGGAGCGGCATCGTAGGTGTGTTTACTGGCGTATTGGGTGCTGGCGGTCTGTTTGGTATTAACCGCCTGGCGTCTGTGGCCAGTGCGCAGCGGTTTACCTCTCTCGGTCTCGGTACGTCGATTGGCGCCCTTGATTCTACGGCGATCAACTACCAGCGTGCGCTGAGCAACCCGACGGGAACGTTAGGGGCTATTCGCGATGCGCAGATGGACCTGTCAAAGCGCTGGCAGTTCAGCGCGATGGGTATCAACAACCCTGACCGCTCCCCTGACCAGTTACTGCCGCAAATGATCCGCAACGCGCGTGATATTTTTGTGCAGAACGGTAGCACATTACAGGGTGCGCAGGCCCACGGCCTGACCAACTTCTTTACCCTGGACGACCTGAACCGCTTCAAAAACATGAGCGAAGCGGAACTTGACGCCATGGATAAGCGCGCCCAGCGCGACGCCAGATTACTGCAGATCACCGATCAGCAGGCGAAACAGTGGCAGGACTTTAACGTACAGTTGGATTTCAGTAGCCAGAGCATCCGTAACACGTTTATTCGTGGCCTGGCCCCGCTTACTCCTGCGCTTACCAAATTATCCGACTCGCTTTCAGTGGCTATTGATACCGTCCTGAAATCGCCTGAACTGGGAAAATGGATTGACAACCTGTCTGGTGGTATTCAGCGCTTTGGTAATTATCTGGCTTCGCCGGAGTTCTCCAAAGACGTCGAAGACTTCATGGAAAAGGTTGAGAAGCTGGGGGGGGTGATCGGCAAAGTCGTCGACTGGATTGTCGGAAAAACCAACCTGTCGGCGTCTGACGTAACCTCCGGGTCATCCATTCTCGGCAACGACACGGTAGTTGATCCGCAGACCGGGAAAAAGTACGTTCCGGGCAGCGACGATGACCCGCATGTGTGGGGCTGGCTGAAAGGCGTTAAACGCTTCTTTTCCAGTGGCGCCGTAACGCCAGTTGATTCACAGCCGGCCAACGTTAACGCGTCCGGCAGAACTATTGCCGACCGGTTTAATAACCCCACAAACCTGAGATGGGCTGAGGGGTATGGAACGCACAACACCAAAAGTGGTGATTTTGCGGTGTTCCCCACTCTTGATGAAGGCGTACTGGCTGCGGCCAAGCAGTTGCAGATTTATGGCTCCCGCGGGGTAAATACCGTCAGTGACATCGCCAAAAAATGGGCGCCATCCAACGAAAACGACACCGCCGAATACATCCGGCACGTTGTCAGAACAACCCGGTTTGGTGAAAACGAGAAGCTCGATCTGAACAATCCGGCGGTACTGGCAAAACTCATTTCTGCTATGTCGCAAAAAGAGGGCGCTGGCTACCGGGTCAGTGAAGGGGCGGTGATCCAGATATTCAACAACACCGGCGGCAACGCAGTTGTTTCCGGCGCGCAACTTGGGGTTACCGGATAATGGCTTTCACTCGCGAGCTCTACAAACTCGGTTTTGAAATATCGCCGGTTATTCTCTGTGACGGTATCGCGCAAAGCATACCTGGCGGCATGCTGCCGATTGTGGCCCTGACGCAAAGCGCAAGCTTTGTTACGGGGCTGATCGGTGGTGCGATAAACCTTACCGATCTGGATAAGTATTTCTGCCACTGGCGCCCGGTGCAGGGCGGGACACTGGTCGATTACGACATTGCCCGCTATCCGTTCGCTAACCAGACCGTGGCGGCTAACGCGCTGCTGGCCCAACCGTTGCGCATCAGTCTGCTGATGGATGCCCCGGTCAATGAGAATACCGGAGCGATGACAAAACTGGTAACGATCAGTGCGCTGCAGGCTGTTTTACAGGCGCATGCGAATCTGGGTGGGACGTTCATTATCGCCACCCCGGCACTGATTTACAGCGGGTGCATTCTGCGCACCGTCAAGGACGTGACCAGTTCAAGCGAGCCAGTCCCTCAGCGTTCATGGATGTGGGATTTTGAGCAACCCCTGGTTACGGAAACCGGAGCGGAGCAGGCTGTTAACAGCTTTCTCAGCAAGATTGACGGTGGTACGAAGATGACTGATGCGTCATGGACCAACACCGTTGCCGCTCTGGGCAACACATCGCTGGGCGGCGCTGTGTCAGGTGTGGCATCCAGCATCGTTGGCCTGGTGGGTAAACTCAGTGGAACATTCGGCCTATGAGCACAGAACTCTATACGTTTACCGGCAATGAGCGCGAAAGCATGCTGTTTACGCCGGTACTGGACGGCACGGTCTATAACTGCCAGATAAAGTGGAATATCGCCGCCCAGCGCTGGTATCTGCTGATCACCGACAATTCAGGAAACACCATCCTGAACACACCCATGGTCGGCTCTGTATCCACTGGCGGCATCAACCTTATCTATAGCGTGTTTTCCTCAACCACCCTGATCTGGCGTGAGAAAAACGGGCAAATAGAGGTTACAACCTGATGCGCTTCTATGACTTTCAGATTTTCGACAAAAATGGGAAGTTGTACAGGCGCTATAAGAGTCTGGATGACTACGGAAATTTTAATCCCGGCTGCCTGATGGTGGAGTTTGATATCCAGAAGTACGGCATGTCCACCCCCATGGGCTCCAGCCTTGTCAGGGTTTACGGGGTCAGCATTAAAGAGATGCAGCAGGCCCAGCAAAACATGTTCGGCATGACCATTAAAGGCTTTGCCGGAATGTCAAAGGGGCTGCCGTTAGCCAAACAGAAGCAAAGCGGGTTAGTACTCGAAGGCGAAATTCAGCAGCCGTTCGGTAACTGGCAGGGGACTGAATTATCTCTGGACATGATAATCACAGCTGGTGCCGGGTCGGTCAATTCCCCTGTCAATATTACGATGCCGTGGGGAAAGGGGCAGAAACTATCTATAGCGTTATATTTTGCCCTGCAACGCGCTTACCCGGATTACAAAATCAAGATCGAAATCAGCGATAATCTGGTGATGAACTATGACGCGCCAATATTCTGCTCAAGCGTGCAGCAACTGGCGGCAAATATTAAATCCATCAGCAAAAGCATCATCAGAGATCAGAATTACTCAGGCGTTGAATTATGCATTTTCCCTGGCAAAGAAATTCGCGCCTGGGACAGCCTGACCACTACGAAAAAAAACGCGCCGATTCAGCTTGAATTTACTGACCTGGTTGGTCAGCCGACATGGATTGAATTTAACAAGGTCATGATACGGACTGTCATGCGCGCTGATATTCAGGTGGGTGACTACCTGAAACTACCAGCGGGCGCCAGCACAATCATTCAGGCCTCATCCTATTCACAGTATCGCAACCAGGCAGCCTTTACAGGCGTGTTCCAGGTCAGCGCTGTACGTCTGGTGGGTAACAGCCGCCAGGCAGATGCTAATAGCTGGGTGACCATCATCGAGGCGTTCACAACAACGGGGCCAGCACAATGACGATCAGCCAGCGCCTGAACTTCGGAAAGAGCATGAATAACTTTTCCGAAGAAAAAATATTGCAGGCCATGGAACTGGCCGGAAAAACGCTCCCGGCAACGGTTGTTTCACGATCCGGTAAAATGGTTACCGTTTCGTTCAGTCTGACGAATATCACGTTTACCCTGCCACAAGTGACTATTCCCCTGTTTGGCCCGGAGTATATCCGCTACCCGATGCAGCCTGGCGATAAAGGCATTGTCATCCCGGCCGATGCGTATATCGGCGGTATGAGCGGGCAGGGTGGCGGAACTGCTGACCTGACGCAGCCGCCAAACCTCAGCGCCCTGACCTATTTGCCGATCAGTAATACCGAGTGGAGCGACGTCGACGGCGAAGTGCTGACGATGTACGGGCCGGAGGGCGTCACCATCCGTGACAGGGCGAGCAACAGCACTTTCCTGTTAACGCCCCAGAGCGTTGCCATTGCGACGCCTGACAACTTTACGGTAACCGTGGGTGGCACTGTCCTTTCACTGACGCAGGGTATGTGGCAACTGACGGGGCAGGCCGGGAAATTGCAGGATGCTTCTGCCAGCACAAGCCCTGCCATTATGCATGCCGGTTGGGCAGCGCTGGTTTCCTGGCTGAACAGTCATCAGCACACGAACGGCAACGGCGGCGGCAATACCGGGTCTCCGACCAGTTCATTCAGCGGGAACATTACCGAATGAGAACCTATGGCAGAAATTCAGAGGGTAAGTGGGTTCTGGTTGAAACGGATGAAAACGGGTTTAACGATGCCATTTACCTGACAACGCTGGTGCAAAATCTCAAACTGGCACCGCAGGAATCACCTTTTTTTGCCAATAACGGCATACCCGCTCAGGCATCCGTCATCCAGCAGATCCTGCCAACCTATTATGTAAACCGCCTGCAACAGCAGTTCAGCCAGTACTTTTCCTCGCTACAGATTGCCATGGTCAGTGATGACCCTCCCGTTTACAACATTTCAGCCATAACGAACGCAGGCTCAAAAATTATTGCACAGGTGAATGTATGAGTGATTTGTCTGTCAGCTATACCGCGGCTGGCCCGGTACCGCAAACCGCAGAAAGTCTGCGAGAGCAACTTGTTGCTCAGGCGGTTGCCCTGTCACCCGGACTGACAACTGATTTACCCGGTTCGCTGATTGAGGATATCGTCAGCACGGATGTTGGTGCACTACTGGTGTGCGACCAGGCAAGGGTTGATCTGATTAACTCGGTGGGTCCGCTGAAAGCGAATCTGACGATGCTTAACCTGCTGGCCCAGCAAAGCGGAATAGCGCCGCAACAGACGCAGGGGTTAACTACTGTACCGGTTCAATTTTCAGGTCCGGCAGGTTTCGTTATTCCGCAGGGTTTTCTGGTTTCCGATGGCACGAACAGCTATTCGCTGGCAGATGCCACTACTATTCCTACCGCCGGTGTAACGTCATCTGTTACCTGCCGTGGTACCGTAACTGGATCATGGGCCGTTCCGGCAAATACGGTTAACCAGATTGTCACCAGCCTTCCGCAGGACATTATCCTGACCTGTAACAACCCTGTTGCCGGTATACCTGGCGGCGACCCGGAAAAGAATTACCAGTTCCGTGATCGCGTCTGGCAGGGACAAATGTCAACGGTGCAGGGTTACCCTGGATTCATTCGCCAGAAACTAACTGACGTTGCGAACGTGCAGGCCCGCCTGGTGTCAGTCGTCCAGAATGGCAATAGCTGGATCATTATGTGCGGCGGCGGAGATATTTATGAGATGGCAGGAGCCATCTATAAATCGGCGGGAGATATCAGCCGGCTGAGTGGGTGCGCGCTGAACGTAACAGGCATCTCTAACACTAACCCGGGCGTCGTAACGACCGATATCACGCACGGTTATACAACTGGGCAGGTTATCGAGATTGAAGGCGTGACGGGCATGACTGGTGTGAATAATATCCCGTTGACGGTTACTGTACTGTCTCCTGATTCTTTTTCTATCGGGATTAACACTACGTCATCAGGCGCATGGACTGGTGGCGGGGTCGTAACACCGAATCTGCGCAACAATGTTGTGACGATTAACGACTGGCCAGACAATTACCTCATCCCGTTCGTTATCCCGTTACAGCAACGAGTCACGATCACGTACCAGTGGGCGACGGAAAGCGTTAACTACCTGACGGATGCGACAGTTTCCAGCCTGGTGTCGGCAAACTCCATCTCGTATGTGAATAACATTTATGCAGGGAAGCCGCTCAACGTTAACAACCTGAAAGATGTTTTTTTGCAGGCCGTCAATACCGTACTGGATATGAGCCTGATCACCACCCTGAATATCATTGTTACGGTTAATGGCATTATCACGCCAGTCGATGCAGGAACGAGCATTATCAGCGGAGATCCGTTCAGTTACTGGTATATCGCATCAGATGGTGTAATCGTTAACGGGGTTTAACATGCTCAGTGAAATTATCAGGTCATACCTCTATACCCAATATAACGATGACGATGATATCCGGGCATTTGTCACTGCCTATAACACCATGGCTCAGGAGATTTATTCATGGATGCTGAATGCCAACCTTCCTGTATTTGCCGGGGGATATAACGTTGGTGACCAGTTGCGATGGATAGCGCTGGGGATTTACGGTGTTAAGCCGCCGATACTGGTCAGCGGTAAAACGAAAGTTTATGGGCCATACAATGCGCTCAGATTTAACCAGTTGCCGTTCAACGGAAGAAAAAAGGTCAGAGAGGCCGAGCAGGTTGTTGTGTCTGACGACCTGTTCAAGCGCATTATGACGTGGAATTTTTATAAGGGCGATGGATTTTATTTCACAATTCCATGGTTGAAACGCCGGATTATGCGATTTCTGACGGGTGTTGACGGTACCGATATTGTTAACGATCAGCACTGGATTGTCTCAGTTGTTTTTTCTGGCGGGTCGATGCTTATCACCGTCACAAAAAGTTATACGCAACTGACTGATGCCGCACTTTTTAACGGTACGGAATTTAACGACCAGGAATACGGACAAAATAACGGGATACAGATAAACAGCAATGGCTATGAATATGCAGATCTGTTTAAGCAGGCATTTGATGCAGGGCTGCTCCACATCCCTTTTTACCTGAGCGTTAACGTTGTGATTATTGGCTGATACCACCAACCATTCTGTTATTTATAAACCCGCCACCGAGCGGGTTTTTTATTGCCTAAAATCCGGAGGATAAATGGCTCTTACCATGCTGGCGGCAAACAACGCCTCTACACTGCTTGTGTCTGATATCAGCGCCGCATCTACAACGCTACAGGTAAGCACCGGAACCGGGAATCAGTTCCCTTCTCCGGTATCAGGAACGAGCTATTTCAAAGTAACCCTTACGTCCCTTGCTGCCGGAAGAACTAAAGAGATCGTACATGTCACAGCGCGCTCAGGCGACACGTTCACTATTGTGCGCGGGCAGGAGGGTACCAGTCCCGCAGCGTGGCCGTCAGGTTCCAGTGTAGCTAACCTCTTCACCGCTGGCACGTTCACGGATATGGCGCAGGCTAAAGACGTGCAGGTCGTATATGACACACTCCTGGCGTCAACTGGTGCGGAAAAGGTTGGGGCACTGGACGATTCCAGTAATCCAACCACGGTTCAGGCTGCCCTGAATTTAAAAATGTCCATTGCGAATCTGCTGGGCACTGGCCCTGGACAGGGTGCTAAAGCACTTAAAATGATCCAGCCATTCACTGGCGCTGTAGGTAGGTTGCAGAGTGACTTTAACGCTCAGTTTGTCAGCGTTAAAGATGGAGGCGCAGTAGGTGACGGGGCAACTTCTTGCGGTTCTGCATTCCAGGCCGTCATTAGTGCTAATAGCCACGTGTATATACCGCCCGGAGATTGGGTCATTGATGCAAATATTTTAAAATCCAGCGGTCCTCTTTGTCTTAGAGGTGCAGGGGTTGGTGTCACACGGCTTATTTGCACGGTAACAACCGGGACAGTTTTAAAATTCACACCTCAAAACGGGAATGACTTTTTTGATTTCTCTGGATTTACGATGGTAGGCACTGCACCAATTGCAAACAGTGTTCAGGCAATTCACATTGATGGTTCCGCTCAATTGACATCAACACTGTATCGTGGAATGCAGGTCACTGGCGAACGTGAAAAACGCCGGGGAATTGTGCATAACATTGATTATCAGCCTCTTGATTCCTCACATGGATTTAGTAAAGGTTTGCGCATAACCTCTCTGCTAAATTTTAATATGCATAGTCAGTCGTTTTATGGTCCGTCAGGAACTTTTGCTGCTGAGGCATTTGCTATTGACGGTCAGGGCGTTCCTGTCGATATTCGAGCCTATGACCTGTATGCATACAATGTAACCAGGGCATTCAACATGCCTGATTATGTCGAAGCGCTTTATATAAAAGAGTGTGATTTTATTGGTGTAACAGAGGGAATATGTAGTTATTATCAAAGTGGCAGGTCAGTTATTCCTACCTCAACAATCTCTGAAAGAAGTAATGGGTTAAAAATAGGGCCAATGCACACCAGTTTTAAAGGTACGCAAGGTTTCAGGCTGGATGGCGCGGCATATGCGAAAATACGGTCATGCCTTATTTTCGCTCAGAATGATGCACAGGCACAAAAAGCGCACATTTATTTAACCAATACTAACTTTGCCACAATTACAGATAATATGCTGGTAGGCGATGCGTCAGTAGTAACAGGTAACGCCTCGTTTGGTATTGTAGGTGATGTACTTACTAATAGCGAAGTATCAGGAAATCAGGCTAATGGCTTACTGGAATGTGTTCACCTAACTGATTATTCAGTAAATAACGCACTTTCTGATAACTATGCACTTGGTTTTGCTTCTGCTGTTGGCGTTAATATTCAGGGCAGTAACTCTGTTCAGAATATGTTACGCAATAATAAAGGTGTTTTAGCATCCACAATTGTTACATCGCCCGGTAACAGCCTGATAGCAGCAACATACGCCAGCGGTTATAACGTATCTCTGGCAAGCAGTGCGGCTGGTAGTTCTCAAACTGTTTCAGTCGCCGTGCCAGCAAATATATTCTCGTCCAAGCCTGCCATCGCCATGATGACGGGGGTAAATGGTGACGGACTGATATATGAATTTGTGCCTGCAAGCAGTAGTGCCACTTCACTGAGTTTTAACGTCAGAAGGGCAGACAGCACCGCAATAAACGCAGGAACTTATGGTGTACTACTGTTTGCATCAAGCAACGTTGGTTGATTAAAATGAAAAGCCCCTTATGGGGCTTTTTTAATATTAAGAGCGGACATTAAGGATATTATGCAACTAACCTCGAAAACATAGTCAACGCGCAAGGATGACGCATAAACAGTTGGTGAAAACCCAACCATGAACACACTAATACATCCTATCAAAAAAGACAAAACAGATATTAATTTGTTTGATTCATTCAAATTCAAACTAATAATTAAGATTATGATTGATGAAATGAATGTCATTATAAAAAAATAAGATAGGTATGTATCTAAAAAACACCATTTATCAGATGTTATAAAAACTTCACTAAAAAAATTCTCGCTAAATGCAAAACCTTTTTGAGAAGCTACCACAGAAAAACAAACAAACACAAAAGAAATTAATGCGCTTATATTACCAGACGCGCTCTTAATACCATTGCTTTTGTAAGAAGCAACCAATAGCAATGCCATTGCAATTACAGGAATGTTATATTTAATAACAAACGATTGATGAACTTTCTCAAACCCCAAAGCCATTTTATGCACAAAAGAATATTCTGAAAACTCTGGCATCCAACGCCATGTTTCAAGGTTAAGTCGTTCATAATTTCCCGGCGCTTTCATTAGGATTATAAAGTTAACAGCGCAAAATAATATCATTGATATAAAATATGCATTCCTGTTTTTTTTGTTTGTAGCGAGAAGGATTGCCGATGAAATAAGAAAAGCAACAGAGGTTTGCTCTGCATATGAAAATAAAATAGCACAAGCAAAACTTAAAAGAACCTCTACTTTTCTCCTGTTTTCGTCCATCATGATTGATAATGCATACACCGCAGTGGCTGTTGGAAGTAGATAATTGTAATAGCCAGTAACCCACCATACAGTATCAGTGTTAATTGATAATGGTATGCACATCAATAAAGTTATTGATAAGAAAGTACCTTGGATGCTAACTTTCCCTGTGGAAATCCTTGATATTGAGCATGCTAAAAGCAAAAGCGTTAATGGTATAGAAATCCTCCAAAACCATTCATGGCCTATTGTTAATACCATAACCGCTTCAAGCGTCGCCCTCCCGCTCCATGTCATGTATCTATGAGTAATGTAATCAGAAATGGTTTGATTATTTATGGCCGCAAGAAAATATTGGTCGTCAGCATCAGGCCTTAAAGAAAGCTTGAAAAATATAGTTATAAGAATGGCGGTTATTGAAAGTGCTAATGCCGTTTTTATTATCTTATTTGCAGTTGTTAAATGCAGCATATTTATATCCGTCTTCTCCATGAGAAACAATAATTACTTTACCTGTGTAGGAATCTTTATCTGAAATGTATCTGGTAGCCATGAATCCAGACTTGTCTAAAGATTTATCTCCACCGAATGCACGTATAACGTCCTCTCTATATTGAGAGCTTTTTTCAACCTTGACAAACAATCCATCTGATTTCTCAGCGTAAACTGATGTTAATACATGTGACTTTCCATGAAGCACGGCCCATCCCTGAATTAGTATTTTATTGCTGGAAAACTCGCATCTGTCAAAATAATAACTTTCTAATTTATTTTTAATATCTAATTTTTCTTTTGTTAAAGGATTCCACTGGAAAAAAAATAAAGATGTAAAAAACAAAGATGCAACAAGCATTAAAATAAACAATATATTTATATTATTTTTTTTCATTATTTGTTTCCTTAATTATGAATCGTGGTCTTTTTTTTGTTTCTACATAAATTCTTCCTATGTATTCTCCAAGCACACCAATGCCGATTAACTGAACGCCACCAAGAAAAAGTATTGATACAAGAATTGATGGGTATCCATGAAC